>Ga0126342_10006846_pt1 | contig 20284 bp, 15 predicted proteins | sample Cyp1metagenome_FD_92528 | JGI IMG/M metagenome (GOLD analysis project Ga0126342, IMG submission 92528) | Coral microbial communities from Lord Howe Island, Old Settlement Bay, Australia - Cyphastrea 1 metagenome | ecosystem: Host-associated > Invertebrates > Cnidaria > Coral ...
ACATATATGGTATACATATATGATATACATATATGATATACATATATGATATACAATATACATATCTGATATACATATATGATATACATATATCTGATATACATATATGATATACCTATATGATATACATATATGGTATACATATATGATATACATATATTATATACATATATGATATACAATATACATATCTGATATACATATATGATATACGTATATCTGATATACATATATGATACACCTTTATGATATACATATATGGTATACATATATGATATACATATATTATATACATGTATGATATATACATGTATGATATACATGTATGATATACATACATGATATACATATATGATATACATATATGATATACATATACGATATACCTATATGATATACATTTATGATATACATATATGATATACATATGATATATATATTTATATTACATTTACACTACATTACATTGTATTCTATTATATTGTGTTGTATTGTATTATATTAAGTATTGGATTATATTAAATTAAATTAAAATAAATTATATTATATTGCATTGTATTGTAATGTATTGTATTATATTATCTTACATTATATTATATTATATGACATATTATATTATATGATACTGGTATTATATTATATTATATTACATTATATTTTATTATATTATATTATATTTATTTTATTATACTATTTTATGTTATATATAATTATATATTATATATATATATTATTCATAAAAAAATATATATAATATTATGTATACCATGCACTCATATCTACAAACCCGATGTTTGTTGGTGGATTTATCCGTGAATCATCAAACGTGACATGATTCTTGTCTGAATATCGGGTAGATTCGGGTAGCCTCCAAAGAAAGCATGGTGAATCATCCATTTCCCCAGCAATCACGATAAATTGGATGAACATTCGGCCAACTTTCGCCGTTGCCGTTGCCCCAAAAAATTCGTGGATCATCGAAATGTTCTCCAGATTTCTTTGGATCTTCGTAATCAGTGATTCGAAATTCCAAGGAACCATCAACCAGTTCCACATTCACTTCGTGCAATATGCTGGCTACGGCTCCAACTTGAAGGGCCGCCTGGAACGCCGGGTCTGCGGCAAGAGCGGCTGGAGATCCGGGGGCCTACCATGCCATGGCAAGGTGCGGAGCCAGCATTGAAAGCCAAGGCTTTTGCTCCATGGATTTTTTAATTCCAATTGGAATCATGGAATATACTATGGATGGTTTATATAATGTTATACTATAACCATCATGGATTTTTTAATTCCAAGTATTAGCTATATCCCAGTTGGAGGATTTTTTTTCCAATTGGGATTCATGGAATCCCCCAGTTTTGCTGGGAATTTTTTGGTGGACAAAAATGGACTGAATTCCCAATGGCAGGCCATCTTCAAAAGTGGTTTCCCTGGCATCTTTTCCGTGGCCATGTCGGGAGGTGGTCTGAGACATGTGGCTGGGAGTCCAGTTGGAGGGGAGGTGGAGGGACCACAGGGATTGGGATGTTGTTGCGTTGAAGCGTTACCCTCTGGTAAAGCCACAGTTTGCGAACTGGAAAATCACCATCTTTAGTAGCTAAATCAGCTATTTCGACTGGACCATTTTCAATAGCTATGTAGCAAATTACCAGAGAGTAAACATCATGAACCACTTGGGATTTAGATGGAGACCAGATTTCACCATCGACCAGGCTGACCTTTGGTCATGCCAACGTTGTTGAACACGTGGGGGGTGTCCGGGGTGTCCTAGGGCTATCCCCAGTCATCATCCGCTTTATAGATGGATTTTCCATGAAATCAACCATCCAGCGATAAAGGGGTCCTCCCATGACTTAGGACCACCCCCCACAAAAAACGTGGAAAACCCATCAGTTGTAGATGACTATCCTTCTTAAATAACCAGCCCAGTGTTGCCTATCAGCATCTTCCAAGAGTCTCAACTGTTTGGTGGTTTGGAACATGAATTTTATTTGTCCATTCAGTTGGGGATGTCATATTCCCAACCGACTTTCAGTCCATCATTTTTCAGAGGGGTAGGTATACCAACCACCAACCAGTCAAGTCGATCACCTCCTTCACCTTGCCCGGGCATTTCCGCGTTGACGTAGCAAGGCAAGTGTCATTGCCTGGCCCGGCTCGTGCGGCGGCAGCGGGACCATCATCGAGTTGGCCTATGGCTGCACCTTGACTGGGGGTCTTGACTGGTTGACTTAGGGGGGAGTCATATATGATTAACATGATGCAACATTAGTGCAACTCATCCGTGAGTTGGTGGTTTCAAATCCGTGTGTCTGAAAATCTGAGGGAAAACTTGGGGAAAAAAATGGTAGAAGGGGGAAGCTAGGACAAGACAGGTTGTAGGTCAGGTGGGAGGCTGTTATGCATCCCGAAGAGTTTGTCTTGACTTGTTTGGTTTGATGTTCATAATTACTGGTTGGTGGTTTGGAACATGGCTTTTATTTTTCCATATATCGGGAATCATAATCCCAACTGACTAATATTTTTCGGGGGGGTTGAAACCACCAACCAGATTACTTGTAATATCTCGTAATGACCCCGGATGGACAGATGAACATCCCAACAATTTGTTGTTGTTAGCGTTCTCAACAGGAGTTAGCGAATGCAGAAGACCTGTTCATTTCTGGGGTGTGAAATTCCACAGAAACTGGGTGCAGGATGTGCCCAGTGAACATGGGACATGAAGCTGGTTAGGAGACAACCTTCCCAACCTGAAAACCATTCCCCTTTGCGGACATGGCTCGACATGCGTTCTACCCTACCAGCAAAAAGGATCTGAAGCAATACACATCATGTTTTTTTCCCCCCAATGGGGTCTTCAGCCCAGAATAGCTCCGGTGTGCACTGGTGCAGGCGCCGGGTCAGGTTCAACGAGGTTCCGGAGAAGGTTCCGAAGGTTCCAGAGAAGGTCTGGAAGGCTTTGGTGCAGAGCCAGGTCAGGTTCAACAGGGTTCCGGAGAAGGTTCCGGAGAAGGTCTGAAAACTTTGGTGCAGAGCCAGGTCAGGTTCAACAGCTTTCCGGAGCAGGTTCCGGAGAAGGTCTGGGAGGCTTTGGTGCAGAGCCAGGTCAGGTTCAACAGGGTTCCGGAGAAGGTTCCGGAGAAGGTTCCGGAGAAGGTCTGGGAGGCTTTGGCGCAGAGCCAGGTCAGGTTCAACCAGGATTTGCGGGCATTTAATTCAGAGGAACCCAGCTGAGGTTTTCCAGCGCTTGGCTTTGCAGCACGCTTCAGAAAGATTTGTAAAAAAAAACGTTGCGGTTGTGGGGGATACCACCGAAGCTTATTTTTTCAATAGATACCCACTATATAGCCCTACGCTTCCCCGACTGTCGGTCACGCTTGCGATTTGCACTGAGGCAGCATCGAACATCAAATTCGGGGAGATTTCAACCCCGCCTTGCGATAATCTTCCAATGAGGCTACAGGTCAATAGCATAGCAACACCAGCAAGCACACGTTTTGCCGGGTGTTGACTGGCTTGCGACGTCGTTTTGGTTGTGCATATGATGTCTGGCACAAGCCAGGGCAACTGGAGTTCTCAGAAATTCCAATGGCGACTTTTGACATCTTTTGAACCTGAGAGACTTCCCAATCCCGTCGTGAAAGAGCTGATCGCAGCTAGACGATGTGGCTATACATCCCAAGAGTTGCCAATACTCTTGTTTTCCACCTGAAGCTCCCGAACGGACAACCCGAATGGAAGTTGGGGGTTCCGATCACCCACAAGAAAAGGTTATGAGTATAAACAAACATAAACTATCAAAAAACATGACAAAACACTGTAAAAATGCGGGCCCATAAAACAGCGTTACACTCTCAAAAGTTTGGGGATTCCATAGCCAGCTCTGCAAGGAGCGAGTGGTTGAGCGAGTGATTTCACACATCGCCCGGGAACCCAAGCGGCAAGCGGGCTTCAAGGCACCCGTGATTTCTCGGAGGAGACGCTTGAAATGTGATTGAAACAAACATAACAACACTTATTTTATATCGTCTAGGGAAATCATATGCGGTTAAATAATATTGAAATTGATTGAAACTGTAAATAGAAACATTGTACGTATATACAGACACATACAAACATGAACAATCATTACCATTATAATATGTACATATTATAATATCAACAGAATCATGATCTTTTGTTTTCATATCGCTGAACCGGAAATTTGCCATGAAATCATGACAGCCACTTCTTAGTTTACGCTCATTTCAGGGCCACCAAATGGATATTGAAATGCAAACGCTGCTAGTTCATATCCATTTTTTCTGCTTGCTGATATCCAATTATGACTAACATCCACATTTTGGATGGTCATGTCCCAAAGGTTCATGACTATATTTATCCATACGTTGGATATCTTTGGATGGTAAAATCCCAACTTTTCAATATCTATGATACCATATTTGTGTCATATTATGGACTTTGGATGGTAAAATCCCAACTATATTTATCGGATCAACAAAATCACCATATTTTTCAAGAAATCCACTCACGAGCTGCGAAAATTTCGCCAGGCCGAGCTGAGGGGGTGCTTGTTGGCCTGTGTGAAGCGCGCCGAGGACCTCGTTTTTTTTGCCAAAATTGTTGGCCATGTTTTTTTGGGCTAAGAAATGCTAAGAAAAATGCTAAGCAAAGCAAATGAATTTTAGAAGTTTCGCTTTTTGGATTGGGAGGGATATTTCGATTATTAAGATATTATTGGATTTTTGGATGATACGTCGTTGGAGAACGCGGAGATGGAACTGTTGGGAAACTCAACCAGATGAATCACACACAGAATTTTAGAAAAATCAGAAAAATGAGTGATCAACCAAGATCTTGATGACTTCATATGACTTCAAGAGCTTCGATCTTGGAACTCTTGCCATGAAGTTTTTCCAGGATGTCAACTACCCTCTGGTAAACTGCCACAGTTCGCGAACTGGAAAATCACCATTTTTACTGGGTAAATCCACTATTTCGACTGGACCATTTTCAATAGCTATGTTAGTCATTACCAGAGGCTATTGGGGATGATCACAAATCATTAGGGGAATCCCTATTCACCAACCAGCATCCACTATTTCTATATGGCTATGGATCAATACCTATTAATACATATTAATACCATTTTTAGTGGGATGAACATCCATTTACCAGCTATTTTGATGTTCACCAGGGGTGCCAGGGTTTTGACCCATCCCCATATATTTCTATGGTCCATTTCCATAGCTAGATGCCCAGGACCCCAGTATCCAGCGCTTGCTGACGGTGCTGGCCGAAAGCATCGATGAGAAGAGCAGCTACGACATGAGACAGGCCGACTGGGGGAGACTGGAGATGGACAGAAACCCATGGCTTTTTCCCGGTTGTCCAAAGGAAAATGATGGGAAATCACCTAGAAATTTTCAGGATCAAGGAGGATCATCAAGGATGACCAGCCATGGCAATCCTTGATGACCAGAGGAATATCACGAATGACGAAATCAGGTTTTGGAGCATCTGGACCCAGAGCCGGTCATCAAGGCACATGCGGACTGGATCTGGTTTCTGGGAAATTCCTGAGACATGGAAAAGGCATTAAAAAAACAACCAAACTGGTTGGTGGTTTGGAACATTTTGATTATTTTTCCCATCATATTGGGGATGTCATCATCCCAACTGACGAAGTCCATCCATCATTTTTCAGAGGGGTAGGTTGAAACCAGCAACCAGAAAATGCTGATTCGTAGGATTCGTGAACAGCCAATCAGTTGACGCTCTTGGCCATGACTTTCTGCTCAGTTTTCCAATGAGATCAATGCTGGATCCACCTAGCAACCCCCTAAGGGGGTTCCTCTGGTTCACTCAGTATGAATGTACATACCCTCTGGTAATTTAACATAGCTATGGAAAATCACCATTTTTAATGGGAAAATCCACTATAAATGGTCATTTTCAATAGCTATGTTAGTTTACCAGAGGGTAGACAGCATAGACAGCATAGACAGCAGCCTTCCGCAGCTTTCTGATCCGGCTCTGGCTGCGAAATCCCGGCTATCAGGTGGCTCGGATGCCAGTGGACCACAGTGGAAAACTTCAGTGGCACCTTGGCGCTTTTTTGCATGCAGGGCCATGGTGAATCACTAGGCTTCCTCCGTGTTGAAGGAACATAGACCTATACTTGGCATGATTACCCTCTGGTAATGACTAACATAGCTATTGAAAATGGCCATAGAAATAGCGAGTTTTCCCATTAAAAATGATGATTTTCCGTTATATAAATGTTAGTTTACCAGAGGGTACCTCGGAGGAATGCTTTGCTTGAGATTGGCGGCTCAGTTTCTATATCACGCGTCTAAAGTGCACAGTACCCCATCCCATTGAGTACCCAATTGACTCACACATAGCTATGTGATTAATAAAGTGAATCTGCTTGGTCGTATTTCAATGTATTTCATCTATCATTATGGAAAATATGTTTCTGCCCTACCTGGTGTTGAACCTGAACCTGAGATGATGATACCCAATGACAAAAAAACAGTCTAACATTATTTAGGAAAGGCGAGCAGTGGTCAAAACCCCTGCCGCTTGATTAGTTCGGGGATACTGCAGCCTTTATCTATATTATACAAGATTATCATGATTCATGAGTTGGGGAATTCCGTTCTTAACCAGGCAGTTTTGTATTGTTTCGAAAACTCCGCATTTGGGGTTTTGAAACGTTTTTTTTTCTCCATCCCTAAAGGATGATGATCCCCATGGGTAAATCGTCAATGTTATGTTCCCCTAAAACAGCCATGGCTCGGTATAGTCCATGTTCAGATACACCTATATTGCCTATATTCTTAAGAGGGAGTGGTGCACCCACCAATCAGCTATCCTTTTTCAGCACCCAGGTCACCGCCTGAAACTTTGCAGGGGATCCCAGACTGTTTTGGAAGCTCAAGGGAGAGATGCGGCAAACTGTCATGGTTTCTCCAAAAATTGGGTTGTACGATGGTGTCTCCCAACATGGCACAGTTCCAGTTGTAAGTGGGTTTAGGCTTACCATAGTTGTAGGGCTTATGTGCCAACAGGTTCCAACTTATGGGGCTCAAAATCCCATAGTTGTAGGGCTTATGTACAGTTTTTCGTCCCAACTACACCTACTGCTGGTTTGTTCCCTTGGAAACAACGGGCGATCAGGTGGTCGCAACTACGCAGACCCTTCATGGGTGGCGCCTGAGAAGCGCGTCCCACAAATTGGGCGGAGCATCGTCCCAGTGGTTTACCATCCACCAAAAATGGCATTTTTTTTGGATGAAAACTGATCTTCCACCCCTGAAATTGGCAGGGTCTATGTCGAATTTTCGGGGGTACTGTAAACCATGGCTTGGCTATCCATGGCTTTTACTCCCAAATCTAGGGTTTTGTGCAAGTGCACATGTTCCCTTCAATTCTATGAGTCTTGACAAGATTTGGATGTATTGGGATATAATCTTGGGATATGGGCTTATATATATTACACCTGCAAAATGAGATACAGACTTGGGAATATAGTGGGATGTAGTGACTTGGGGAAGTAGTTAGTTGGGGATGCAATGGGAATGTAGTTGGGATATGAGTCGGGAAGTGTTTTCGAATTTGCAACCAACTTGATATGAATTTGGGTGTGTCTGAAAATGATGCATTGACCCCCAAATTATGGCAATTTAAAGAAGGAACATGATCATAAACCATGACAAACCACCGAATTTTGGTGTCCTCATGTGTACTGTTTTTTTTTTGACAAACCTAAACGGGCATGGATCAGTGGTATACCTCAGTTGCAAAAATATGCAATAATCAATCATCCACAAAATTGGTAGTTGTGAAGATACCAAAACAGACCATTCTGTTCATTTCTGCACCAAACTATGTTTCGACCCTCCAAATTATGGCAACCAAATTGCGGGATCAACAGGAGATTCGAGTCATGCAGATCTCCTGATTCATCGGACCCAAGAGGCATCTCCCAATGTTCGACCGACGTTGCTCTCTTGTTCTTTAAATTCGATGCAGCCAAAATGGACGCGGTCCCCAAATTCAACAGCTGCACGTTGCCATCTTGGGATCTTGGGACCATGCTGGAAAGCCGGAGTTGGAAAGCCGTCGGACAGTCCTGGTATCAGATGGAGCAAAAACTATGGGGGATCCTCCAAAACCATTGGCTTCAATACTCAAATGCTCTGTTTGTGGATGATTTGCGGTACCCCCTCCCTTTTTAGGAAACGTCCAGATGGCATCAGGATTCTTGTCTCCCAAACGAAAAATCCAATGTCTTTTCCACACCCCGAGATGCACAATTCGGTTGCCGCTTCAGCTGAAGTGTCACGTCTCGACGTCGTGCGGCAACAAAAACTATGGACTGGGGGTAAGGGGTGGTTTAATCTAAGCTCAAAAAGGATGAATACCCTCTGGTAAACTAACATAGCTATTGAAAATGACCATTTATAGTGGATTTTCCCATTAAAAATGGTGATTTTCCATAGTTATGTTAGTTTACCAGAGGGTAAATCCTATTTATATCCATTTATGCAATCCCTTATCCCTGAGATCTGAGATACCAGATGATTCGACCATCTGAGACCCAATCAGAAAACCAGGGTTTTGTGGGGGGTTCTAATATGATTGACAGTACATATCTGGTTGGTGGTTTGGAACATGGCTTTAATTTTCTATAATATATGAGATAATCCTTCCCATTGACTTTCATATTTTTCAAGATGGTTAAAACCACCAACCGGATATTGATTGCAACTATACAATCAGTGACTGGTGGTTTCAAATGGGCTTGTCTGAATCAAGACTCATAGAATTGAAGCGAACACTTGCAGAACACAACGCTTTTTGTTTGTGGGTAAAACCCAGGGTCTTCTGTGGGGCACATGACAAGTTGAGATGCCAAGTTAATCCAGAATCATCGAGGAGTCGAGTTTGCTTCTCTAGATTTACCCTCTGGTAAACCAACAGTTCGCGAACTGGAAAATCACCATGTTTAAATATGTTTAATGGGAAAAACTCAGGATTTCGCCATTTTCGCTACACATATAAATATCTTAAATCAAGCATCATCAAGCCATCAACAGCACCTGAGTTTTCCGGGTGTAACTTCACCGCTGGCTCGAGCGCTGCTGTTTCCAACGACCCACCGGCTTCTCGGTGAGGTGCGCTGGTCAGTATTCTGGGAGAACCATGGGATGACCATCGACCATGACCACCATGACACCAGGGGGGAGAATCCGGACTTCAAATACCCTCTGGTAATGACTAACATAGCTATTGAAAATGACGATTTATAGTGGATTTTCCCATTGAAATGGTGATTTTCCATAGCTATGTTAGTTTACCAGAGGGTATCTTGTAAGATCAAATAAGAAAGTACAGATTTCATTTAGATCCAACCGCGTTTTTTTTAAAGGAGGTATTTCAGACGGACCCAGGGCTAAAGTGGGCAGATTGGGCATTGCCGAGAGGGCAACAATCGCGCAAGCGATAAGACGGGATGGTGACGGTACAACAAACACCTGTAGTGATGGGTTGTCGCAAAGGAAATTCCCACCGCAAAAAGCATAGGATTGTCCGTGATTGTCCAGTTAATTATCTGTGTTTCCCAGGGGGGGACCAGTTTGTTGTTCAACTACCATCAATTACCAATGTCTGTGACACGACTTGTCCTCAAAATGTGTTCTGGGTACCTAAGTAGGTGGTGAAATGCGTGCCTGTTGCATAAAAATCCTTTATTAAGCTGCGGGGACGATTTCCCAAAAGACGTGCCTAGCCGGAGTTACTTGGGGAGAAAGAATGAGTAGTCGAGATATCCTCATGTTTTAGCTAATTATTGTTGGTCACTTTTGCTGGCAAATCCATTGTGTTTTAGGTTTGACATTTCACAGCTTTAGGTTTGGAGTTCCACTGTAAACTTACTAAAAAAGTGCACTTTAGGATCTTGTAAAAGTGGTCTTGAAAGCCGGAGTTCCATGCAGAAGTGCATGGGTAGGCGCACCCGGGCGCACCTTAGGCGTGCCTACGGAGTTACATGCGGAAAGCAAGGTTTTACTCCCCTGTATGAAAAATCTGAAAACCAACATGGACCCCCGAAATATGGCTTTGCGAGATGACTTTCCTTTTCTCAGCGGCCAGGCCATATTGAATCTTTCTATGTGGGTATGATTCAAAACTGTCCACCCCAAAGATATGCCCCCCAGAAATTGGTGTGATTCCTTTGCGTGGAGCGTGAGACACCCATCGGCAGATCAGGCGAGGGCATCAATGGCTCAGGCGTGCGCAACCGCAACTGCGAGAGCACTGCTTGAGATGTTGGGCATGTTGCAGGGGAAAACCATTCGGTTAGGGGGGTGACTAACTAATTATCTAATTACTCTCTTGTTATTTAACATAGCAATGGACGATGACCCATAAAAATAGATGATTCATGATGATTTAGCTATTGAAAATGGTGATTTTCTCCCTACAAACCTGGGGTTGCAGCCGGTGGCTTGACGAGATCCAAAAGCATGGTTCCAAAGCTGACAGACCCCGTTTGTGTTCAAAAAACGGTGTGTATCGGAATTCTGTAGAGAGTTGTGATCTCAAGTGATTCAAAAGACTGAAAAGACAGCTTTAGATGGCTTCTGTAAATTCTGTACATGAGGGTCAAAACTTGGATGTCCAAAACTGGTCACTTCCCCGGGCCCAAGGGGGACCCATGGCTAGCCGCCTAGCAGATTGGCTCGGCAGGTGTCAGTAGTTCCGATGGAGGCAACCGATCCCGAAGATCCCCCGGATTCTGTCAGGCCTCTTTGGGCGCGGGAAAAATCGGCGCCCATCTGGATGGATGCACTGCCCCCAACTGAATGGGTATCTGAAGCGGAAACATCCGAAAACCCATGGATGATATGGATGTTGCATGATGTTGCCAGCAATTTTGTTCTGGTTTCCTGCGGTTTCCTGAAGATTTTCCCTTGAACGCTTTTTGGGACTAAAATGATGGTCAAGACGGCAGCAGATTTCCTACATGGGCCACAGGGATTCACTCATTCAGGACGGATACGACGGTGGTGTTTTTTTTGATGAAATCTGTTAAATTTTGTGCAGAAGGTCGCGAAATTTGGCCCCCCGCAACACGTTTTAAGTTCCATTTTGATCCATTTTGTTCTTTAGCAAGTTGATCTACAGCCCAAGGGGTTTGTCTGTGACTTGGGCAATCCATTCCACTGGCGTGTTTTCGGTTTTTGATGACCTGTACCCGGCTATTTCAGATATACTCCATTGGTACACTCCATGAAATATCCCCCAATGAAATGGGAATATCCAATGGGATACAATGGGAATATCGGAATATCCATAAAATGATATATTGGGATATCCCAACTGCATATCCCATTATATCCCCAATGATTTCCCCAAGCCAATATATCCCATTGTATCCCCAAATGTATATCCAATTTTGCGGGTATAATCCTTTATATCCCAGGATTATATCAAGACTCGTAGCATTGAAGGGAACATGTGCACGTGCACGAAACCCTTCGGCCTTCGGATGAAAAAACACATGGTTTTCCGTAGATTTGCACTTACATCATCTTACATCAACCCATTTACACTTAAATCATCTTAAATAATCTTAAATCCCCAAGTCGAACCCAATTTTGCGGGTATAATCCCTTTATCTCCTAAGATATCCTAAGATGATACATCAACAAATGCCATCTTTTTCGCTGACCAGGGCTGTTCCGACAGACGAAGAGTCCGCCCGGCCAGAGTCGCAGGTGACGAATTTCTGGATGGGATGGGTGGTTTTTTGGTGCTGCTTTGAGCACGGAATTTACCACAAGAAACTGTAGGACTGTAGGAAAAATGTTTTTTTTTTAAATATAATTTACCACAAACATGGGGGAATTTACCATGTCGACATGGTTTCTATTGCAATTTTTGGTGGGAAAATGATGAGACGCTGTTTGCATAACTTGGGTTGTAGCAACAAACATGAATTTAAACCAATCAGAATATGATATGGGGTTGTCTCACGTGCAGTACGGGCAATGATTTTTTTTTGACAAGACCACATAGAGAAAGGGGATGTCACCAGAGCCATCTTTGGGATTGGTAGTTTTGGCGTATCAAAATGCACTATTCTGCATCTATCAACGCTGGTGTTTGTTTCCCAAGAACTGAGAGATGGGGATGGGTCTTGTCATCTTATGGTGTTTGCATTTAACCGATTAACCTTGGTGAAGCCATAAATGGGGAAGTAGATGAACTAAGATTTTTTCTCTCCACTGTAGGATTTTTGGCGATATTTTTCTTGGATGAAGTATCTGTATCTAAACATACTAGCCATTTCGATTGAAAGCCATGACAGCTGGTGTCATCAGACATGTCTAGCTGGGAAATCCCCGAACTAAATGGGCAGGAGATCTTCCAGGCCATGTTTGCCAGCTGGTTTGGGGATAGGTTCTGGGAACTTCCCTAAGCTCACCATAAACGTGCGAGAAGGGAATACACGAAAGGGGTCCCCAGACATTTACGTTTTGGTGATAGTGATCAGAATCAGAAAAAGGGTGAAATAGTGGTGACACTTCCTCTTTATTGCAGGGGCGGCATCGGTTAATCCAGTATTGGGGTAATACAGTAGTTCTACAATGTTCTACATATATATATATATATATTCCAAGATCACAATATTTTCATGGTGAAATTGATGATAAAACAGAACTCCATTATTTTTTTTGGTATCCATTTTATAGACCAGAATTCAGAATGGAAAAACAACTTGCCGAGCAGATGCACCTGAAAATGGCCAGTTGAATATGAGTATTTTTTCCTCCGAATTTCCCGGTTTTTTGAAGATTTCCACAGCATTTCCTGGCAGGGCGTGAGGTTCCGTCTTCCGGAGCAAGGGCCTCTCGGAGGAATTTTCAGGTGAGGGAAAGGATATGAGGTGCAGCTGCACGTTGGATAGGTGAACATCCCCCAAGTTTGTACATCTAATGTGGTTAAAACAATAATCAACCATCCCCCAGTCATCACCATTTTTATAGGCGGTATAAACCGTTCCCAAATGGGTCGTTCATTATTGTTTTAACCACATTACAATTATTTGTAGTAAACACCAAAAAGGTAGAAACGTTGGACACCTGGAAAAGATAGGGCAAACATCATCTGTATCATTTTGGAAACACTTTGCTATCTATTTAAGGATGGTGCTATACATATACAATTACTGGTTTTGTATATATATATACACATAATGTACTGTTTTTTTCTTGGGGGGCATCCTTACCAGGGTATTTGCTGGGGAGACTTTTGTGGTAAGTCCAAGAGTTGTACTGTTTCTAGAAGTCTTAAAAGCGAGCGCAAAGCGGAACTGAACTGAGTTCATATCCGATCCATAAATTTCAAGAGCTCGTTCGGACAGGTGCCAACTTTTCATGGGTGGCTCGACCATGGTTTGACCCCTTAGATGCTGAAAAACATCGAACAATATGGATGGATTTTGGTCAAGATGAATTACCCCCTCGGGCAACTTGACTGCAGTGGCTTCTTCACAGTTGTTTTGCAGATGACTTGATTTGATCGAACATCAATTGAACCTGGTTGGTGGTTTGGAACATTTTTTTTATTGTTCCATTCAGTTGAGAATGTCATCATCCCAACTGACTTGAACTCCATCATTTTTCAGAGGGGTAGGTCCAACCACCAACCAGAAACGGCATGGCTTTTGGCTCATCCCCAGAATCTTCCATCCCCATCCAATTCTGCTAAAGGGGAAGTGATTCCAGGACGAATAATCATCCTTATCATCTAAGGATGGAACCCAGGACAATTCATTCACAAATTCTTATTCTTCAAAACATATATATATATATAATTCTATCTATACCCTCTGGTAAACTAACATAGCTATTGAAAATGGCCAGTTATTATATTTGATTTTCCCATTAAAAATTGTGATTTTCCATAGTTATGTAAACGTTTACCAGAGGGTCAGTCTGAAGATGTCTATTCCTCAGACTTTCCTTTCCGGTTGCACTTTTTGACCATTTGAGGACGAGCGAAGTTAGCGATTGGTACGCTGGGACGGGCTCAGTGGGTCGTCGATGGCCAGCCTCCAAGATTGATGCAAAAAACCAAGTCGGTGGTGAAAAATCTGTGTTATATACCCCCAAGTTATAACCCCCAATAATATAACATTATATATATATACATAATAGATACCACCAAATTGATACACATGGGTATGTTATATGCTTATATACCCCCAATAAAATGCTGCACTTCTAAGATTCTACAGATTTCTGGGGATGTCGCCGAAGCTAAGGACTGAAACTCGAAGCCTTAAACATTGTTGGTGATCATGGCTGGGAAATCTTCATGCTTGGCCTTGGTTTCAAAACTGTTTCCCAAACTTTGGCTGCTATTCCATAGCTACGTGAGGTTGAATGAGGTTGATTTCACCTCGATTGAAACACATATATAAAAAAAATACCCTCTGGTAATTTTTAACATAGCTATGGGTTCCATCCTCATGTTTAATGGCTAAATCATCGTTAAGTAAATGGGTCATTTTCCACTTCGCTTAAAACTGTAACCGTCATTTTCCCAGCTGAGCAGGATCAAAGATGCATGGTCCAGCTGGGAAAATCGGTGCCTCGGTTCTGTTTTTGGTGCCAGCTGTTGAAGAGAAGATCTCATATGGAAACCCATGGGATCCCATGGGATTTCAATACAATGTATATATATAATTATATATATATATATCTCTATCTTTCTAGTATGTGTGTATAATATATATATAGATAGATAGATACTGTAGATGGATGGATAGATGGGTATAAACTCTGCCATTTTCTGTGAAACCAGCTCTTCAGCCTCTGGGGATTCGAAGTGGAGAATCTGATGGTGCGATTTGTCATGGTGGGATTTGTCAAGAGTCATGGAACATGGGATTATGCTTCAGTACATAGCTATTGAACATCACCATTTTCAATGGGAAAATCCACTATTTCTATGGTGATTTTCCATAGTTATGTTAGTCATTACCAGAGGGTAATCGTATGGTGAAATGATGTCACATGTTGTTGAAAGGGTTGGGTTGTCAACTTTGACCTGTGCAATCCTGTGCCCATATGTTTAGCTAAACATCCGTGAGTTGGAAATTGGTCATTGAAGCGCTGTGATGTTTGTGGATCCGCCATCAGCCACGGGATCGAGTGGGTTAAGCTTACATCACCATGGCTTGCTGGTCACCACAATATGAATGACTTAAATTATCACTAGAACAAATCTGTGTTTTGCTGATGAATATTTCAATTTTGATTCTTAAGTATTGTTAACTCACCATTTTCATGTTGGACAACAGCCCTATACTTGCGGCTTTCACAATTTATGCTAAGTTAAAGATCCCAAGTCGTTTGCCAAGGTCCTTATGGCGTTATCCTAGCAAACCTGGGAGTCTCTTGGACAACAAGTGAGTCAAGAGAGTCACTTGGTTACTGCCGAAAACTTGTGATAACATGTGCTGATTGGAATCGACTACGACTTAAGACTATGGCTTAAGTGATCATGTTTCGGCAGCGTCGTTTGCTTCGTTCTTGTCCGGAACAAAAGCTGGAGACACAACTTTTCTTGGGGAGGGAGTAGCTTGAAGCGCATGTGAGCGCGGGTTCGTGAGTGAAATGTCATCAGAAACTCGCAGATGGCTGTTTTTTGGACTTTTCAAACGTGTTCTCAGCTTGCTTTCTCAATCAGTTGTATGTATCATTATGTATCTATACCTATCCATGAGTATACCAATCAGTTGTGTATTCTTTCTTGGCGAACATCTAAGCTTGCATAGGTATAGATACATATACAATCATATACATTGAATAGTTCGAACAACCAGTGAGATAGGTATCTTTCCATCCAGTGGGATTGGCTGCTTGGATAAAAAAAACTCCCCACTTTCCCCTCATTACATCGAGCCCAGTGATTTCATGCTGATTTCGCCAGCGGTTTCCAGAGCTTCTGAGGCATGCCAGAGTATCTGTGCAGGCACGCTCTGGAATCTTATGGATCCTGGATAGGTATTACATATGATACATATTCATATATATATATATATATAACATCATGTTATTAATATACGTATAATATATATAATATAAACATATATATATATATAATACAATATATGTATATATATATAGACATATTATAATATATATATACACATTATAATATTATGGGCATCATGTGATTGATACGTATTCATAGAAATCACTTTCAGCCCAACGATTTTTTGGGCCTTTGAAAAAACAAGGCCGTGTTGAAATTCTCACTGGCGACCTATCTTTCCCAAGGGTTTGAGCTTGACAGTTCCCATCATTTCAGAATTCCTATCTTTGTTTCTGAAAGAAATTTGTGTTTCTCAAAGTAGTGGCTTTTGAAAAACAAAAAAAACAAAAAAACACAGTGAGATGACATTGTCCCGCATTTTGTGAACCCCATCAGTCACCAGTATTTGCCATTGCCGAGCATCAAGAGCCATGAGTATCCAATTCTATCCCAATAAAATACCATGTTTCACATTTTGATCGTGATGAACCACAGATTATCCTGACAATTTGGTTGACAATTGATGATGATGAACATTTCCTGATATCCCAATATATTATCCCTCCCTTTTTACCAGTTTTTTTTTTACCCATTGCGATTTCCCATGGGATTTCCCTCATCACATGTTGAACCACATGTTTTCCACCTAAAACGCCAGGGCTTTTCGGGTGAAGAGTTTCAGTCTGATGACGCTTCAGCTGGCTGTTGTCTTCACCATCATGGTACGCGCCGCTGGTGTCATGGGTGAAACTGACGTTGATTCTGCAGCTGGAACCAGTGAGTCATTTGGTTAAAACATGTAAAAACCCCAGTTATAACTTGACGAATCCGATTCCTGTTCCTCCTTTTTACAGCGGTTATGACCCCACTTACTGTAGGTGGGATGAACCACCAAATATTATGTCATTATGCGCAAAGGGGGCCATGCAGCTAATCTCATTGTTGAGGCCGCATCAATCAGTAGTTGGATATAATTGGGGTTGTCTGAAAATAGAGGACACCGTAGATACTGTTGAACAGGTAATTGAGTGGAAACTATAATGATTCACCTACGGATTCAGGGGTACTCTAGCAGTTGCTGCATCTTTTCAGACAAACCCATTCATTGAAAAAATGACATGTTGTTTTTCACTCCCGGGTTTGGGGTTTCGTCCAAACGTCATTTTTTTCGTTCTTTCCAAAAAATCCGAAGAGATTCCCAAAGGCCCGCGAGATGTCAAATGTTTCGTTTCCTAAGTCATGGGGGTAGCCCCAAATCATCCAGTCGTCATGGATGATCATTGATGACCATGACTGAGTATTGAAACCATTTGAAACCTATGGTGACTTGGAGATCCTCCGTTTTGAGAAACCTCCATTTTACCGCGCCCGCTGGTGCCAGTTGACTGTCGATCATTACCACGTTTGGACCAACGTTTTGACTGAAGCTTGGCCGTGGACATCCACATTTTACCACCCTAAATGGAGATCACCCTTAACATTTCACTGGTTGTAGCCTGTGGTAATCAAACACGACCATGCCCAATCTTAGTTGCAGTACCCCAATTATTGGGTAGATACACATCCGGAATATGTCGATCCCAGCTTGCCCTGAGATCCAAAAGTGACTAAAGTCCCTCCTGTAGCTGGTTCGGGGCAATTTGAGATTTACCGCTCAGAAATCTCGCTGACATCTATCTTGTGTGGATTCAGATGGAACCAACAACAAGCAATGCTATAGTCACTAGAACCATATAAGACACACTGTCTGCAACTGTATTCAGTAGAAGCTACATATCATGAACATATCATGACACACCAACAGTGAAACAAAACCACTGTTGATGAATAGCACGATGGGGTTGGTAAAAAACAAACTGATCTAACTGGCTGGTTGGGGGTAATTTTCCATTTCATACATGGGTTTCCGATAATCCTTCCCATTGACGCACTCATATTTTTATATATTTTTCAGAGGGGTAGGTTGAAACCACCAACCAGGATCTAACTGTTAGTCTAACTGGTTTGTTGAGGATTGTTATGGCCCATGGCAATCCCTTCAAACCAAGTCCTCAAGTCCCTGCTCAAAGCGAGATTTCACCACCCCCATTTTCGATCGATTTTTTGAGCTTTAAGCGCCACTTAAACGGCTTGGATAGATATTTATATATATATATTAATCACATCAGAAATCCCAAACTCCAGTGATTCTTTGGCTCCCCGGTTACCCTCCATGGAAAAGTCATGGAAAAGTCACGGAAAAGTCATGGAAGATCCGCGATTTCCTCAGGACTTGCACAGCGGCCACTTCCAAGACATCGGACAGGAGGTCGTGGGAAACATCTTTTTTTGGGGGGTGAGCACTGGCCAACAAACAGAGGGCTGGTTGGCGATTTTGAAGATGGAACACATATCTATAAAATTCATAGATAGATAATAAATGAATGAGTAAATAAAGTGTATATTATGTATATATATATATATATATCACATACATTAAACAATACATATTTTTCATATACGTATGTACATTAATGTATATTAATGTACAATTATGTATGTACGTATGCATCATATTCGATGTTCAATCATGTTTGGGATGATCCCCAATGACTGTCTCTCCACGGACACATCTCCTTTGAAAGCCTGGGGATCCATGGAACAGGGAAATATACCTTGAATTGGCAGCGGCTATATCTGGGATTCCATGGTTTCTGGATCATTACCACGGACTATGGATCATAGAAATTCCCCTTGGCCAAAAAACGTAATTGGTTGAGATGTTCTGCCCAAAAGCTTGTTTCACCAGCATTCCCAGTTGGATTCAGGTGATCTTCTATAGCGCGGGGTTCACAACCCTCATTTGTATCATGGCAACTTGGCATCTCCAAAGGTGGCTTCCCCCGGCGGTGATAAGCTGATTGAGGTTGAATGCTACTAGCTAAGTCATCTACAAACAGGCCATGTTCCACCGATCGGTTGGCTCAACCAGAATGATCAAAATGGATTCATGGCTTGCTGGAAAATCCCTGAGATATAGATGATTGTCCCATGAACGTTAAAAAGTCCATTTAGTTGGGGGATTTTTCAGCCGGCCACGTTGCCAGAAGGTCTGTTGGATGGATATCCTGCTTTTTGATGCTTTTTGTGCATCACTAGCTACAGCCTCTTGTTTTTAATCGGTGGCTTTCTCCCGAAGACTGAGGCAACCTTCTGCATGAAGGAACGCTATCCCATCAACTATTGGATCCTTGGACCTTCAGGATGAAAAGGACGTTTCACATAGCGAACTGGAAACTCAACATTTTTCACGAAAGGTACCATAAATGACCGATCTAATTTAAGAGGGCCGATAGTTATGGGAAATAACACCGGAGGATAGATGATACATTCTGTAATTGATTATGGATGTTTTGAGGGTCTAGGTTTTGGGAGAGTTTAGCATCTTCATTCCCAAATGATTTCTGCTACAAGGTTGGTGATGATAGGTTCTCTGATGAATGTATATAGCATGAAAAAGGGCAGAACTTTCAGTACGGAATACTCCGCAACAAGGGATTTCCCTTCCCATAAAGAGAAAAGCGGTCTTGAGTGATGCCGTATGATACGAAAAGATACGACAAGTGCAAAATCATTCACTTAATCCCACCAAGGCAAACTTTTAGCAAGGTAGAAGCCAACCATGTAAGCAACGATGTTGCCAAAGATTGGTCAACAAATCGCTGAATCTTTTAAGACAAGAGGGAGCGAGGTAATTATTACCAACTGGATTCTGAATCGGAATGTCACTTGGATTATCGGATTTAGCGTTCTCATCTCGATGTTCCCACTGCATCATGTTCTCACCATGTTTTGTTCATGAGCGTTTCACATTCCCAGCAGGCTGGGGCCCCTGGGGATGGAATGGTTCAGAAACATCTCAGACAGTTCGACCCATCAATGCTGTTTGTTTTCACTTTTCCCTCCTACTGGGGTGATCCCAATTATTTTCATATATTTTCACAATATATAACATACATACCCACACACACATAATCACATATATATATATAACACTTATACATATAATGTATAGTCAGGATTAATAAACCCCCCGAATTAGCGAATCCCCGTCCCTCCGAAAATTTTGGGGCAATACTAAAGTCCTCTACGTGCTGATTTCCCCCCCTAATAATAGATATGTACC
>Ga0126342_10006847_pt1 | contig 20284 bp, 21 predicted proteins | sample Cyp1metagenome_FD_92528 | JGI IMG/M metagenome (GOLD analysis project Ga0126342, IMG submission 92528) | Coral microbial communities from Lord Howe Island, Old Settlement Bay, Australia - Cyphastrea 1 metagenome | ecosystem: Host-associated > Invertebrates > Cnidaria > Coral ...
AGTCGGTCCAGTCGGTCCAGTCGGTCCAGTCGGTCCAGTCGGTCCAGTCGGTCCAGTCGGTCCAGTCGGTCCAGTCGGTCCAGTCGGTCCAGTCGGTCCAGTCCACAGTGTGATGTGTTTTTCTTCAGTCTCCGAAGGTCATCCGGTCAACCGGTCAGCCCTTTGCCTTGTGCTGGAGTCTGAAGCAATCCTACTTTCCGTTAGCCACAGACTGTTTCCTTGCCGTTCTGTGCTCCGATCTTGCTTTGTTTCACTGTTGCTTCACTTGTGGGCGTTTTCCTTTTGCAGGTGGAATATCTTGGAATATCTTGGAAAATCTGAGATCTTGGAGTGTTTTCAGCTCTGTTTTCAGCCAGCCTCAGAGTCTGAGTATAGCACTGTTCAGCAAGAGCTGCTCGCCCTCTCGCATCGAAGGAAAGATTGTAACACCTGGGTCCAAAGATCTGCGCACCAAACGCAGCAACTGTTGGCCCTTCCCGATCCATCCAATCCATCTCCATCCTTTGAAAAGTGTCTAAGAACACAAAAACCTACATGAAATTACTCAAATTCCTGACAGTTCCTGACGGTTCCTACAAGCTGGACATGTTCCTTACATGTCATTGACATCTGTTCAGCTGAGACATCTGGCAGGCGCAATGCCATGCTGAAGACCTGCAAGACAGAGACGGTACTTTAAACAAAAAAACTCTGCAAAACTGCGCGAAAGAAACATCCAAAACAATGGCCCAAAAGCTCAGTTCAATCAGTGTTAATTGTGGTAAGCGCAACAAAGTACAACAAAGTGCAACATCCTCAGAGATCCATCGATCCATCGATCCATCGAAAATCAACGAGAGCCATCGTTTTTCCACAGGCCTCATTGGCTGGATGGCCCAAAAGCTCCACAAAGCGTGGCATTTCGCCGATCAAAACATCCTGCAGGGAGAGACTTCAGGGTGCCCCTTTTTTACGCAGGACAAGTTGAAACAACCAGTGGGAAAGACATCTGTGCACACACTGTGGATGGAAGAAATTCTGCACCACCTTGGATGGTTGAAACCCTATGAATAATGGGATAAACATGGATAAACATGGATAAACCATCTATCAACTGGTGCAGGATTTCGCAACCATCCACCGTATGTCAGACAAGGAGAACAACATTCAGAAGGACACAATGTGACCTCACAGCTGTGTCTCCATCGGATAAAAAATTGCTAAATGGCACTCTTGGATGATGTAAATATTCTCAACTTTGAAACATACCCAATCTCTGTCTCAACTGAAAAACTGGAGTGAAGCAAATTCTACAAGCAGTAGAAAGCTTAGCAATAATAAAACCAATAGGACATAGAATTCAACAATATTGAAGCACTCAAAGAAAAACATGAAGAACTATCTCATTATCTGAGTTCATTGAAGTTCAGCATGAAGCATGGCAAAGCCCAGCGAAAAGCCCTCAGCTTTTGGGTCCTTGTTTTGCTCAAAAATCGTGAGCTTGTGAAGTGCGTTCAACGTGCTAAAGAGAAGGTCCTGTGGCTCAACTGTGGCTCAACGGTTTCTGGCCAGGATCTGAAGGATCCAACACACTGGTCATTTCGAAATGTGTACATCAATATGTGACACAATGGACATCAATGGAATAATGGGTATCAATGGATATCAATGATCTGAAGTGACACGAAGGTGCTAAACATGTGGCTGTGGATCCTGGATCCCCAATGATCCCAATGATCCCAATGGTCCTCGTGTTGCCTACTGAGCAAAGGAGGCAACATTTGGCAAATGTTGTGCTTCACAAACTTCAACTCCAGAGCGGTTTCCTGCAAAGTCTCAGTGAATCATAGTGAATCACTCTGAAAGCAGTTTGTTCATGTTTGTTCAACCGATTTTGGAAGTCACACTGGAGCAAAGCACTACGAACACAGAAATACTCACAGTGCTTTGCGGCTACGCTCCTCTGAAATTGCTCGGAGCACCAGAATGCAAATCTGCAGCAGGTGATCCTACGCTTCTTGCAGCGATTGCGACGATATCTTTTGGAATGAATCCTGAGGGGGAGCTATTCAAAAAAAATACTGTGACTGACGGTAACTCTGATCACTGATCTTGCGATTCAGCTTCCCTGACTGCCTCAACCTGCATCCATCTGCATCCATCTGCATCCATCTGCATCCATCTGCATCCCAAAATGGATGAAAACATTCACCTGTTGCCATCGTCTGAGTCCGGTCGAACACTGAAACTACAAGCTGAAAAGGTAGGCTGCCGGTAGGCTCCTGTCGATCCAGCAAAGCGTGACAGCCAGCGTCCTCACAATCTGCAGAATCTGCAGCACATGCCAGACACTCCAAAGCAATGACAGGAGGAACGTTACAAGGCAACTGGGAAATGATGAGAATGTCAGGGTTAGCCAGTTAGGGGATCTTGGGAAGTTCTTCGTAGGGGATATGTCTTTAAAGACACACATGACTCTCAAGCCGAAAATCACCAAATGAGTGCTCAAATGATTCAAATATCTTCAAATGCATCTCATCACAGTCCTTTTGTAAGGCGTGGCGTCTCTTGGTTTCGTACCTTGGCCCAGGACACGAAATAAAGTTGAACAACGGCCAGTTTCGAAGAGGAACTTCGTCTAAGTGGCTCCAGGATGTGCATGGTGACTTCACCACACTGATACTTCGAAAGCGCTGCGTGAAAGCCGGAGAAATTCGCGAAGATCAAGAAAATGCCTTAAAAAATTCACGAAATTCACCAAGCCGAAAATCCTCCCCAATCCCAATGATAATGATGAATGGTTTATAATGAATGATAATGAATGATGATAATGATGGTTTGCAATGCCTTGAATCAGTTGCTGATGCTTCACGGGATCACCAGGCCATAGATATGCAACGGATGCAATGGCAATGGCACCCAATTCTCCAAGGCACCTGTTATGGCAACTGCCAACTCATAGCTTCGCTTGGCGTTTTCCCGCAGCTCTCTGCTCAACACCTGCTCAGTCTATGTCATCTACGTTTCACTTGGACTTGAGTAGGATCAAACGCACAAGGTCTCAGAACTTGTTCGACTCAAGAGTGGTGTGTGGTGTGATGTAAATCTGACAGAGAACTCGGATTCTTTGGTCCTGACATGTTCTGACATGTTATGGTGATGGAAGTCGTTGCCGGGATCCCAGCTCCAAGCAGCGTAGAATGGTCTGCCAACTGCTCTAGAACAGGCACCTGGCAACGCAGCACTCGTGTCACCTCGTGTCACCTCGGCTGCCTCCGTTCCCTTCCCACGGCACTGCGCCACGCATTGCTACGCGGCAGTGCCTCTGTACAAAGGCGCAGGAGCTTTCTTGCGCCTTGGACCTTCATGTCCATATCTTCCTGCAAACGAAGGAAACATCTTCAAAATAAGATATCAAAAATATTGAATCTTCAATAATCTTCATCCTTTCTTTCATATCTTTCATTAAAACCTCATTGATCCTTGGATGTAAATTCGACACTCTATCTGTCACAAACGCATTGTCCAAGGCTCCAAGGCAAGTCAGCACCATGTCACCATGACTGAAATTGAGTGTCGCCACTGAAAGGATAAAGTTGTCACGCCCAGGGTTGGAACATTCTCCCAGTCCTCGTACAATTCCTCGATGTAGTCGTCCACGCTATGCATCTCGGAGGCTCCATCATGTACATCATGTGACAAGTGCAGCGGTCGATATGATACTGTAACCATGAGAATAAAAATAATGATAATATCAATCATCATCACAATGATGTTTGATTATCCTCCCATCATTAACAATAGTTAAAGAAATAGTCTCAAAACATATTACATATATATATATATGTATATATATATATGTGTAATATGTATATATATATATATGTAATATGTATTATAACCAAACGTAACCAACATCATCCACCCACCACTGAGTTCCCCAGGCCGAGGCAAAGGGCAACAGATCTTCCAGCTGCGACGGAGCACGGTCGTCGTCACGGTTGGAGTCGCCACCCGTGGTGCGTTTTGTGGACGACTTCGTCGCACCTGCGGCCACCGTTTTTGCCCCTGCAGCTGAGTCATTTTGATCATGTTGTTATAGGAAACTTCCTGGAATAAGCAAATTTCAGGAATAAGCCTGAAATGGCCATTGCCTATCATATAGGAAAATTGGATGAAATTCATGATATATGATAGATATATATATATATATATATATCATATATCATCAATTTCATCCAATTTTCCTATATATATCATATATATGATTATATCTGTGTGTGTACAGTACATTGGATCTGAAAGGTACACCCAGGAACTGACCCGGAGAATGCGGAAAACGCCACTGGCTTTCAGCAACTGATCCAGGGATGCGTCTCAACGTGCCTGCAAAGTCCTTGAACTGCCTGGCATTGCCGTCCATTTGAAAATGGCAACACAAATATACAGCTAATGCCAGTGATGCCAGTAATCCAGACATGAATCAGAATGAATCAGAATGAATCAGATGAACAACTATGTACAGCGGAAACTGCACTGAGGTGGGAATGAGATGAGGGAATTGGTGTCAGAAAGAACGCTGGGATGTGCTTACCAGACATAGCAAAACGTTTCACAATTCATAGCAGTTCATTGAGCAGTTTATCCAGCAGTTCATCAAGCAGCTCATAGCAGTTCCACATAGTTTCACTAGTTCCATTTCCAAGCTTCTGACACATCAGTTTGGAGTGCGTAGAGCTTGTTCAGCACCTGCCAGAGCAAAAAGAAGTGGCATTCAGAAGATTTCAGAAGTGCACATGTACCAAAAGAGATAGCACAAACAAATGCACTGCACGGCAACATACTTTTGCTTGACCGTGTGCGCGTGCTGCAATGATCAGAGAAACTCTAGTGCCGAACTCATGGACTCGCGTTGACTCGCGTCCCACATGCGAATTAGCTGCTGAATTACAGAGCCGAGACTCGCTGAAAGCTCAATGGATTGCACTGAATTGACACACTCGACACTTGTTTCATCAGCCAAGCAACACAGTTGCCACCTCAGTGGAGATGAAAATTCCAGGAATGCTCGGAATGCCTGGTATATCAGAAACATGAAACAAGGGTTGATCAGATGCTCACTATGAAAAGACATGAAAAGCATATAAAATCCATAAAACAATGATCTGTTATGATTTATATATATATATATAATCTGTTCAAATTGGGTCTGTGTCTCTCACCCCACCAGGGGGGGCTCGACGAGCCGGCGTTGGCAAGTCCTGAAGACATGAACCATGAACCATCATGAAACATCCGACCTGCAACAGCTTGGCTCAACAACTGCAACAGATTTCATCAGATTTCATCAGGTTTCATCAGGTTTGGGTCTTCGGTCCTGCAACATGTTCATCTCGCTCTGGACTGACTTGCTGATCGCAGTCTTGTCCTCATCGATCTTCTCAACTCCCAAAATGACACCTGGAACGGGAACGACCAATACGGATACCAAGCCCGTATTTAACCACAACTAGTATGACTTCAGCATTGAAACTTCAGAAAGCAATGGAAATATCTGTTTTTTGCATATGAACTATATATACAGTACAGTATATATATATATATATATATATATATTATATATATTATATATATTATATATTATATATATTATATTATATATATATTATATATATTATATATATATTATATATATATATTTTGCGAGAGTGGCCAAGAAATAGATCTGAAACGAATGCACCCAGCACTCTTGGCCCTGCGGAGCTGAATTCGCACATCCGGCCTTCGAGATCAGGCTGTGGGCTGGCCTGGTGTCACATCACTAAGGGAAACAGAAGGTCCATCGGAAACCACATATGATTTATACATAATATACATATATATATAATATATAATTATATATATATATATGATTTGTATATTTTGTATTGATTTGTTCCTGTCTGGGGTGAATTCTGATATCCATTGATATCCTACATGGGCACAGCAGAAAAAACTGAAGAATCTTCAAATCCCATTCAAAATCGGCTTTCACACCACAGCATATCTCTGATTTGTAGGAGTCCTCTTCAATCTCCACCAGGCTCTCTTCCTTCTCAAGGTCCTGACATCAAGGCAAAGATTTGCTATTCACGATCTTTCACGATCATTCCAAGTTTGGTTTCATGATGCCAGCAGGTATGGAATTCACAGCAAAAAAAATGCGACTCGTCTGACTTCCTCGGATTCCGTTTCCTGCTTGGCTTCCGCTTTGCACGCCTCCTTTGGGCTGTGGATTGATGATATTGATATGATTCATATTGATTCATTGGTTCTGAACATCGGAATTCTACCGGAATTCACCATGACAAAAGAAATCAAAAGGACGCCCAGCCTCATGGTTTGTGCCGGAATGACCAAGGGCTCGGGATGAGAGAATCCATTCACCTAAGCATCGTAAGCAATCGTAAGCAATCGACACAAAATGCAAGAACAGCGCAAGCACCCGTAGCCGCGTACAGAATCCATACTTCCCAGTAACACACAGTAACTTCACAGTAACTTCACAAGTGGCCAGGGCGACTGAGGTGTGAACTGATATCAGTGCCCAGGCAAACAGTGCTAGTGCCACCAGCAGGAACACGGCGAGTGAGTGGAGCTTCATCCGCAACTTCTGTGGATTCGAGCTGAGAAGCTTCAGCAACTGCAGGGCTCTCAGTAACGTTCTCGTTCTCAACACCGAGACAGATGGTGCTCTTCCCTCCTGCAGGAACTCGATGCCCAGTGGTGCGCAGTGGAACTTCTCCCCAGTGGGACAGATGATCTTCTCCTCCAACCGGGCGAGGCTCCGACTTCGACGACTTGCCTTCAGCTGCTTCAGCTGGATCATGGCCCAAGCGGATGGTGGAACGACCCCCCGGAGGGGCGTGCAGCAAAGTCGTAGGGCGATTCGTCAGCACGTTGCCACAATTCTGGTTGTTGCCACAGGCAAAGGCATTGGAGGACACGGGGGCGGCTTCTTTGCCATCCAGGCCAAGGCAAATGCTGGACTTTCCACCTGGCATTCGAATCAACACAGCAGAAGATTGGATTGGCATGGATGAGTCATAGATAATCATAGATATCCAACAAAAACCAGAGGAAGGGGTGGAGAATCGTATCATTCAAAAGCTGTTCTTCTGCTTAGCTCCAACATGCTCCAACTTTGGGCCTGGTGGCACCACTGGTGGCACCAGTTGCTTCACTTCAGGATATTCGCCAAGACAAATCGTTGATCGGCCACCTCAAAAAGCGTCGAAAGCTGCAGGAGTCGCGGAAGGTGAGAAAACGTGTGGAAATGGCTCTGTCGCGCAGTCACAATTCCAATTCATACAGGAACTCTCTGCAATTAAACACTTATGAGAAAATCTGTGAGAAATGTCGAAATCCCATGGAAAACACAGGAAAACACCTGTGTTTTTAAAAATCTTCATCACCGATATCGCCTGGAGGTGCAAGAAGTGTTGTACTTGGTCGCTCCGTGAGGAAGTTGCCACTGTTTTGGGACGTGTTGGACGCGAAGGCATTGGAGGAGATGGCACCTGCCTAGACACAGGAGCTACGGATAGCTACGGTGCTGGTTTGCTGCACAGGATACAGGGGAAAACAAAAATCCCAAGGAAAAAGTGGACTACCTATTAGATACACCAAATTTAACAAACCAAAAATGTATCAGAATATATCGAAAAGAAGATTCAAATGACAAGAATATGGTTGCGATAAGGACTGGATATTATATCGGACAGAGATATATTGCGATGGGCTCATGTTTGAATCTTTGCAATCTGATCGTTTGTGTGATCTTCGCTGTCTGTTTGAAATCTTTGGTTCGTTTTAAGTTTCGTCCCGCCTTCAACTCCGAATCATTCAATCCAAGGCAAATGCTTGACCTTGCGACTTCTCAAACGATTTCAGCATGACCACGCGATCTTCCAACGATACTTCTCACTATTTCATACTATTTCTGAACAACTCAACAGCAACGCAGTAGGCAGTCCCCATCAGCCCTTCTCGTTTTGAAACAATTTCGACCAAGGAACACTCCACCAGGTGCTTGGCGAACTCCAGCCATTTCCTAAGGCTTCGCGACCGCTTCCCCCACGTTAAGCGAATGACTCGAACGACTCGACCAAAGGAAATGAGTCGAAAGGTTTGTTCGTTGACGAGATCCCGTGTTTGTTCGCCAGGATCCGAAGCTTCTCACTTCGAAGCTGGTCATGTAATTCAAACATATTCAAACCAAAGCTGGTCACAAGCTGAGAGTCAGACCGAACTGTCTACGAAAGGGCCTTCAGTTCGGCAAGATGAAGCATTGTGTCAAAGTTAAAAGATCGCTTGAGAGGCTTGAACAAAGGTGTGCCCAATGGTTCAGAAGGCCAGTTGGTGCTTTTCGAAAAGCAGGGAAGAATCCCGGAAATACAGTACTTGATCCACATAAAGCAAAAAAAACAGCTGAGGGCTGCACAAATCAGGACTGTTGCAGAACCAAGCCGAGCTCGGTTGAATAGGAAACGGCTGCGAATATGTCGGCTACAGGTTCAAACCCTGCAAAAACTCTCCTGCCCCATGCACAACAAGTCCGAAACAAGTCCGATAAGTGATGGATCAGGCTCTTTGAATTTGCAACTGGCCCCTGACAAGAGCTCTTCCAACCCCTTTAAGGCTCGAAGATCTTCAAATGATCTCGTCGCGTCCAGCCTTCTCCACTTGAGATGTCTTACTCTCAGGTATGTAGCGGCACCTAAAGCTACTGAAAAATACTGAAAATATGAAGAGTCATTTCCCATTTGCGCTTGCAGCTTGCAACTCTAAGAACCAAGTTTAAGGTGATTTGCCTCGCACAAAGCATGCATTCAAACACAAATCTGAACAGGAGATATTTTCAAATCTTTTCCTGCATCAGTGTCATGAAAAAATGCTCCACTTCCATGCGTCAGCTGATTTCACTTGATGTCCTGCGTGACTTCTGCGTGACTCTGGGCCAGGGACTTCTCAACAATCTCTCGCGCCAAAGATCTTATGTCCTCAGATGTTGTGAGTCCTGGCAGTTGCAATCTCTGGCCACCCTGAAGCATTTCTGTTTCTGCTCGCAATACCTTCCACACCTTTCACTTGACAAATTTGACATACGCTGCATACGCTTTTCGTTTTCATCGGCCTCGCATGGCTTGGCCAACAGGGACTTCACGCTTCTCTTGCGTCTTCTCCACCTGATCTTCGGAATCCGAATCCGGATCGAATCAAAACTGATCAAAACTGAGATTCGAAATGTCCATCCCTTGGAATCCCCGCGCTGATTGGCATCCCATCCTGAAGCATCACGAAGCATCACGAAGCATCACGAAGCGCGCCATAAAGAAACGTCATAAAGTTCTCAAAATGGCTTGCGCTGGAGCATGCCAGACGCGAATTGACAAGAATTTGAGAATGAAAGGGATTTCCGAAAAAAACTTGGTTTACCATGTTTACCGTTAAGCCGAAAGCGGCTTAACCCCGTATTTTTCCATGTTCCCATCCAGCTGACGCTGACCTCATCAAGGTGAGTGACCTCAGAGGTGAAGTTTACCACCTCGGTGCACGGTCGCAGCAGGTTGCGGTCGCAGCAAGGTCGACCATGGCGGCTGGGGCACCAAAGCATCACCGTTAGGGCTGGCTTCAATCTTGCCGGGCCTAAGATTCTACGGCACTGGAAACCATTTGGATTCATTTGGACGATCAAATCAATTTTGTATGAAGTGTACGGCATGACGTGGGAAGCATGACAACTCAGCAACAACTCAGCTCCAGCATGTCGAAATGCCCGCCTGATGTGTTTCTTGACGGGCATCTTGCTACCTGACATGCTCACACAGCCACATCTCTCATTTCAACCGCATCCGCAAGATTCAGATCTGACAATGTCTGACGAAGATACTTAATGATACTTACCGCATCTGCGAGACAAGAACATCAAGTGCAACCACAAAGTAATACAATCTACATCATTTCATCTTGGGAGATCCCAAAATGAACCTCTGATTGGGGACGCTTCATGCCATATGGATAAAGGAATTGGGCTTCCCACATGACAACTATTGGGGAAAACAAAATTCATGTTCCAAACCACCAATCAGTCAATCATATCATCCCAAGAAAAAACATGAAATCTTATATCCATATCCATATCAATCATATCATCCTATATCCCCATGATATCCCCATGATATCCCCATGAAAACGGCCGCCAAAACCGCTGAGTCCGCTACGTCAGCGCCCAGCAGTCGACTCGGTCGATGCCATGGGGCGCAACATCACCCGCCGGAGTGAACCCAGCGAGGCACCTGGAAGGAGGAAACAAAGCAACAACCAGACATTTCATGACATTTCTGCGTCAAAATATGTACAAAATAACACTGATTCAAGATTGTAAGATATAATATTAAGATTGTGTTTCTTTGAGTTGAGGATATCAGAAATACATGTTGAATCAGAAATTTGTCACTGATATATTTCTGTGTGTATTCCTTGTTCCTATTTGAAGTGATGTGGTGATATGTTTGCGGATATCACTAGATTCTGCTGCTTGGACTAGTCCAGATTTCCATTGTACTAGTGGTCCAACTGTCCTTCCAGGGAGCTGTGCTGGACTTTGAGCCGAAGATGTTAAAATTCTGAGTCGTCTCCAGGCAGCCACAAGACCTATTGATTCGCCCTGCCATGTTACCCATTGAAAAACACACCAAAAAAACTGCCACGGAAAAAACTGCCATGGCATTCTGCTAAAAAACACCTCTTTTCCATTCTCGACCTTTCATCGCATCACAGATGTCAACTTCGACACTTCAACTATCTGTCAAGTCCTATGGCAGTAAACTCACTTTTTTGAGCGGTTAAACCTCAGTCTGTCCAGTGAATTGATTGCAACCAGAACGTACATGGCATGACATGGCATCTGAAAAATCGTTGATTGAATTGGTCATAAGTTATCAGTAAAGTGAGGTGAAAGTTCTCTTCTGAAAGACTGAGACACAGTTTGAAGTAAAATTAGTTGAGGATAATCTATCATCATCTATCATCTTTGAAATGTCGTTCAAGGATCATGTTTCAGGAGCAAAATCTCCAGAGGATTTCAATGTCAAAACATGTCAGCTGACCCTGAGAAGCTGACCCTGCTGGACTTTTCCCTTTCTTGGGCCTCTTGGCTTCCTTCAAAGGTAGAAGCAACTCGCCATCCGGATCCTCGGAACACACAGAAACCTCCGGATTTTTGTTGTTGAGATCCCATAAAGTATTCGTATGTGGCAAAAGATGCAAAATCTACATCACCAAAATGACTTAAAATGACATCATTGGCATTATTAGGATATTTATGGATCATGTCATAATATATCATGATATATATCATGATTCATGATATATGATATATCATGATGGCTGTCTGAGTTGTGATGAGTTGATGAGTTCTGTGTTGAAAAACGCCAAGTGTCCCGTAGTCTTCGGCTCTTCAGGATCGGTGCCTGTGAAGCACAGCGGCGAAAAGCGGCGACAGCGCAACGGACGTCGGAAGCACACGTCGCGAGGGCGGAGGGCGGCGCCGCGCCTCTGCCGGCAATGCTTTCACCGCATCTGGGACGTAGACCTTGGGTCAAGTCCAACACCCCAACTGGGTGGGAAATCTGTGGAAATCTGTGGAAATCTGTGGAAATCTGTGGAAATCTGTGGAATGGGTTAGTTATGGTTAGTTCATGTTAGTTCATGTTATTTCGTTGTTTCACACGCTTTCACCATTTCCCTGTCACTTCATCTCACTTCATCTCACTTTGTCACCACGGGTGCGGAATGCTTCAGGTTCTTCGCCCACTTTGGGATGCGGTTTCCCGCAGCAAACTACATGGGCCGAGGTGGCCAAGATGGCCCTGCATCGATGCAGCACTGAACATCACTGAACCACTTTCAGCTCAGGCATCAGGCATCATTTCTAGCCCTGGACAAGTGGCAGGCATCACCTTCATCATCCGTGAAATCACCATCGACAAGGTGGACAGTACATCTTGTTTTACAACTGGAAATGAAAAAGTTCAACTCTGTCAACATCAATGAGAAGGTCCTTATAGTTTCAACCTTTCGAAGTGACACAAAGTGACACAAAGTGACACAACACAGTTCACACAGTCGAAGGGCAACAAACTCAGTACATTCGACACATAGGTTCGCAGGCATGGACTGATCTGTCCAAGTGTCAGTGACTAGGGAAACAGGAGGAAAACACCAGGAAAATCATGAGAAACAAACATGCAGAGAGCAGCAACAGTGCGCTGTTAGGCTGACAGCTTCAGGCTGAAATCAAGCCACGGCGCCACCGGAAGGCAATGGCAGCTGGAATCAACATGGAATCAGCATGGAATGCTGAAGTGACATGCTGAAGTGAAGAACAGCGTCCTAAAAAAAGTCCTTACCCTTTGGTGCCCTAATCGTTGCCCATCCTTTGCCCATGTGCCACGCAACACCTGGGATCCCTGTAAATCAACCATTTTCCTATGGATCCTATGGATCCTATGGATCCTATGGATCCTATGGATCCCTTGGAACCGGCAGTAAAGGTAAAGTTGACTGCAACCATCTGGCATCCGGATGACATCTCAGGTTTTCTCGGTGTCCCAGTTGGTTTCCGGAAGATCGCCATGGCGCGTCGTGGAGATCGCTGGGAGCTGGGAGCTGGGAGCTGCTTTGAGCCACGCAGCACAGACATGGCCCAGTGGCCAGTGGCCAGCCCAAGGTTGTAAGTGCAAAGCCAATCAGTCAGCAGAAAAAAAAAACACCTGGATGTCAAAAGAACGAAATCCCCGAGTTCAAGTGTTACAATTGTTACATGTTCTAAAAATGCCAAATACCAAAAAACTGCATTGGAGGTAAATCTATATCCTAAATTATCATAATAAGTCTCCCCTCTGCTGCAGAGCCGCCTGTAACTTTGGGACTTGTGAAGGGAAGAGCACCGACTTTGCTCCATCGCTGCGGTCCATGCTGCTGGGCACCACCAAAAGTCCCCAGATCACCAACTTAGTCGAGAGAGTGGAGGTACTGGAGACTGCAAACTGGTCCAATGACAGAAAAAGCCATGTGGTTTAACATGTTTAACACGTTTAACCAAAGATATGCACCAAGTAGTCGTAAATCAAGAGTTGCCAAGGCGAACATTTGCTCATCCAGCAGTCCATGCACCACGTAGTGAGTCCTTTCCATTCCTTTCCATCCATGGTTCATCAAGGTTTATGTGTTTTTCCATGTTTTTTCCATTTGATAGCCATAAAATGAGCTAGATCCATCCCCTTTGAGACCCAAAAAATTCGATTCCTGACCAAAGCCTGAGGCTATGGCGACCAACAGGAACAGGGCGAAGGGCAACACATCCTGGGCGAAGGAACAGGGCACACATCGAGTACCCGGAAGTCGAACGAACCCAGGGGAAACCAGGGGAAACCAGAACTTTTGACCCCAAAATCGGCTTCAGATCCACCAAATTCTGAGGTTTCACCGGTTTCACCCGTTCTGCCGTGATGGGTTTACCCCAGCAATGGCGGTAGCCCCTGGTACCTGGCTTTACGGTGACCGTTCCTACGGTGCCAAGAGACGTCCAGGGTGATCTCTCCGAAGCCTTCCTTGGGAAGTGGACTCGCCAGCCCCAAGGCCTGTGCTCCTTCCTCCGTTGTAGGATCAAAGGCCTCGCAGAAGTGGATGATTTGACAAAGGAGGAAGTCCTAAGTTACTATCTACTGATATAAACATCTAATATATGTCGTTGTATATGATTATATGATAAAGAATTGAATGTAATGAATCAGTAATGAATGTAATGAATGCAATGAATGTAGGGAGTAACAAAACACATCAAAACACCACAAGACTCATCATGACTCATCATGACCCTCCGGTCCCACTGGTCCCACAGGAGCCTCGTTGGTGCCTGTGGTGACCACGCGGACGACGGTGCTGAAGAATTGCGCCAGGTTAGGCATCTGCGGAAAAGTGGTAGGAGAAGAAGATAGAAAATGATTATTTTAAAAAAAAAATGTTTGATCCCATTTGATCCCATTTGATCCCTTCATCCTTAGTTTCAAGTCAAGTTCAAAGATTGGGACAGAACTGTTGGAATCTTGATGAAATGCATTGGTTGTCCTTCGAGTTTTCAAGCCAATTGAAAGCAGTAGGAGATGTAGGAGTTTGAAGTGAGGACGACTAAATATGAAATATCTGTTTTGGCATCAGGGAGAGGAAGTGTAGCCCGTGTAGCCTCGAAAGCTTCTGATCGTGACGGTGCTACAACCGCAGCTGACAAGCCCAGCAAAGCTCCAGCCTGGCAAATGAACTACGCAAGGATCAAACGAGGAAAGCATCATGTGGATCTCATGTGGATCTCATGTGGATCTCATGTGGATCTCATGTGGATCTCATGTGGATCTCATGTGGATCTCATGTGGATCTTGTCGTTTGGGCTCAATGGTTTCTCTTTTCTCCAAAACTTGATGGATTCTTTGGATTCTTTGGATTCTTTGGATTCTTGAAGCTGTCCACAAGACCGGTAAGGAAAACTTTCGAGAAAGCACACCCAAAGCTGAGAGTTCACAGCATGTCGTACCTGAGGTCTAGTAGGTCTTGACGGGATAAAGGCCTCTCGGCTAATGGCTGCCACCTGGGAACCCCTGGGAACCAAGGGAACGAATCCTCGAACTCATCCCCGATTAAAAGCGGTCACGGCACTGGAGCTGAGCTTCGAACCAGGACCAGGATGACCAGGGCAAAGCCCAAGACTCCCTTGGACTTCGAGAAGGCCATACAGTTCTGAAAGTTCTGAAAGCATCTGGACGATGTAAGGACTCCATGGCAAAGTATTCTTTCGCAGTTTCTGAGGCTCTGGACTCTTCGCCGTCTGAAAGTCGCCATGATCGCTTTGCCAAGTCTCCGAGGTGTCCGAATTGATTGGTACAGTGTCACCCGTGTCACAGGGAACTTAGATCGCTACAGATGATGTTCTGAGGCCAAAGATGGCATTTCTTGTTCGGAACATTTTAGAGTACCGTGCCTTTTGCTGGTGTCCAAATGTTTGTTGGCTGCCCTGTGCCATGTTGATTTAATAAGCTCATGGCACAAGCCATCCCGCTTTTGAATCAATGCTGCAGTGTCAGGCAAAAAACATGGCGCAAACTCATTCTGAGATAACCTCAGAACTTCATGATCTTCATGTAATTGCTCACATTGGTTCCTCGAGGCAGTCGCACTGCTTTTTGAAATTGCTGCGATCGCCACAGACTTTGGTGACAACAATGCCACATTGCTTTCTGCAAGGAGGCGAAACTTGTCCAGTCATACATGATCAATCTTGATCATACATGTTTTTACATGTTTTTCCCACACAACAAGTAGACTAAGTAACAACAAGTAGACCTTCAAAGATGACAAGTTGTCCCTCTCCAATTTCCTCAGTTCAGTGTTATATTGTTTATCTTGGATGCTGGATACTAGATTTGCAGGCGTGTGAAACACAGGATTTTGCAGCTTAGAAAGATGCAAATCTTTGCTAAATATCTGGGCTCAGAAACCCAAGAAACGGCCATCACTGCCCCTGCAGCTTTGACTTTCCGCATTAGCATGGCTATGGCAGCTATGGCAGCTATGGCAGTTGCACAGTCCTTGCCTGATTCCGGTCCCAGCGTATTTTTCATCATCCCACTGGGGGATAGACATGCCTTGCAGCAAAATCAGCAAAATTCATTGGATATTCATTGGATATTCATTGGATATTCATTGGATATGCAGGTTTTGTCAAAAAAAAACTTCAACCTGCTGGGAGCCATGAAGAAAAAAAACGGAAACGGCTGATGTGTTTTTTCATGTCTTGTTGCGCTGATTTGGTCAGCCCCAGCCACTGTGCTCATCTTTATTCATCTTTGCAGTTTCCGTTTGAGTCCTATCTTTGCCGAATTTCCATGAATTTCCACGTTCCAACTCTGAGGCAAAGGCTCAAAGTTCTGGATGAAAGCCCACGTCTGGGAGGTACAGTGCTCATGTTGCCTTGCAAGTGGAGCAATGCGCAGCTTATCCATTGGTTATCTTTACAAAATGATAGAAGCCAAGCAGCAAGCCTGGTGGCCTCGTGCCTAAAGATTCTAAGATGTGTTATACTTCAACATTTATAATCATTTATCATATATCATCATTTTATAATGCATTTATCATCATGTATCATCATTTATCCACATCATTTTACAGAGAAAGACTGATAAAAATGTCAAAGATGTGGGAAATCCATCAGGAGCTTCTCCGCGGTGCATCTTTTTCGCCGCTACGCCATCTCTACGCCGCGGGCCAATCGCGGCATCCCCAGCGAGAACCGCCGCCGGCGGCGCTGGAAGACCTAGCCATGTCCCGGACCTTGTGGCTGCCGTAAGCGAAAACCTGCGAGACAAGTGGAGCCAAGAGGAGCCAAGAGGAGCCAAGTGGCCAGAGCTAAGTGGCAACAAACTAAAGATATCTAAAGAATTCTAAAGATATCTAAAGATATCTAAAGATATCGATGTTAATCGTGTTCGACAAGAAAACCCATTGGACTGATTCAATGATATTCAATGTTTGTCTCTGAATGAGATTTTAGATCGTCGAATTGGCAGCGCAAAGAAATTGGATGCGGACCCGCACAACCAAGTCTTCAGACCTTAACAGTGCTGGGACCATCAAACCGAATCAAACCCCAATGTTGAAATGTGTCCTTTGATGTCCTTTGCGTATCGATTCGATCTGTGATTCTGGCTCTGGTAACGGGGGTGGTGGGGATGATGCTTGCGTGACTTCGACGAACATCTCCTGACAGTCACAGCTGAAACGGAAGAAATGAAGGATGGAAAAACTGACACCGTCTCACAAATGGCAATTGCATTACCAATATCACAAAACTGCACAAAACTCCTCCTCTCTGTCTTCTTTGGGATAGCCTGAATTTCCATTCACGTTCTGCTCACTCTCTGCCTCAGTGAGCGTAGTCGGGTTCTGCTCCACAATATCAGTTCAATAAGACAGTTCTGACTCGATCAGTCTACAGTGGCATATTCAACGAGAGCAATTCAAGAATGATCCAGCAAAAAACACAACAGCTAATATATTAGCTAACATGTGAAATTGAGCTTGATAAGTAAAAGCTCCAACAAATTTCGTGTGACATTGAAACACTCCCAAGTTTCCATGATTTTGGTGTGCCATGGGTTTAATGGTTCAACGTTGGGCCTCCATCTCGGCTTCTGTTTTTACAGTGGCATTGGCAGCAGCACCGCCGCCTCCCTCCTTCCGTGGCTGGGACTAATGTGGGATATACGTGTAAAATGCAGTGCAACATAATGCAAAACGCAGGCACGCGCAGAAGATTCCATGTTAAGCTGAAAACAATGAAAACAATGCGTACCTGTGGTCGTGGAGTGGGAGAATGTGGGAGAGATGGATAGATGTATGCAAAACATGGCAAAAACATGGGGAAGAAAAAGAACTAGAAAGCGAAAATGGATGAAAATGGTCTGAAACTTTCGCTGTCCATCACCGAGAGAATTCGTCTGCGCTCGCAAAAGTTATTCGTCCCGGTGCGGTTTTTGATAGTCGAAACCCACGATCCACCGAGAAGACTGTGCAGGGACCTCCGAAATCGCAAGTCAAGTGTACCATATGTACAAAACTTTCAAACAAGACAACACGTGATTCCATTGTAGTTTCTTGGTATCCATGGCCCCCTCTGATTCTACAAGCATCTACAAGCCCTGTCAGTTCGATTTCCAATCGTATCCCAAGGCATGTCCAATATCATCACTATATTATTCCAGCATGCTTCCAACATAGGTCCAGTAAAGATCCATCATGCAGGTACGACTTTTTACAACATGATAATGCCCAAAAACACCACAACGACACCACCAAAATGAAAAAAACTGTGCACAACAAAAAAAAGAGGAACAGCAAATGAATCAAATGAACATATTCCCCTCCGTCCTCCATCCCCACAATCCTTGGTACCTCGTCCACAATCAAAGGCGTTTGACACTCGCTGGACCAAGCGGTTGGCAGACTAAATGACAACGACGATGCCTTTGAGAAAAAAACGAAGAAAGAGAAGAGAAAGAGAAGAAAGACAGAGAAAAACAATCAGTAGAAAGAGAATCCAGAAAGACAGGAGATGGCAAAGGAGAGAAGGTGTGAGTTGTAGATGCGTAGTGGTGAAGTGTGTAGATCTGCGATGTGCAGATGTGAAGTATGTGGCTATGTGAAATGTGTAGCCATGAAGCATGTAGCTATGCGAAGTGTGTAGATGTGAAAGGCGTGGATGTGATGTGTGTGTGTGTGTAGATGTGCAAATCTAAAATGTGTAGATGTATTGATGTGAAGATGTGAAATTTGTAGGTACGATATGCAGATGTTTTCTCACGTGATTATTTTCGAAGAACTTTTTGCTCAGGCGCTTCAAATGAATCTGGTTGGTTGAAAACAGAAAAGCGGGGGCAAACCAACACTGGTGGGGAAAACAATGCCGGAGACATTCAAAGATCAATGCAAGAATCATCCAGAATCATCCAGCATCCTGTGTACCATGAACAATGCCTCCATTGATGCTGTGCAAAAGTCGTCAAATGCTACATCCTGCCACTGCCACACAAAACACCACGGCACTCCTTCCTCTGTGCTCCACCCCGGCTCCGGCCCTTCGGCTGCCAGTTGAAGAGAGCCAACTCCAGCTTTTGGTCCTTCGACACAAGAGCAAACGCAAACCAGCGGCCGAAAATGTTCCAAGGACGATCCGTGAAATCTCGGGCAAAGCAGGGCCTTCTCAGCAAGCTGGCACTGCAAAGCTTCCTTCCAACCTTCTCAGCTCGCTCCAATAGTTGGGAGAATTGCAGAATTCAAGCAAAAACATGAAACCATGGAAAAACATTCAAAAACTGTGGTGTTTTCAAATTCATCTGAACAGAAAGAAACCTCTTCAAAAAGCCATTTATCGCAAACGATGCATTGCACCAAACTGCACCATGCACCACCATGCACCACCATTTCCATGTGTAATGAAAGAGTTGCACCCAAGTGGCCGTGCAAGGTCCTACCCGTACCTTGATTTGGACAGTGCTACAGGACTGTTTGACCATGTTGACCATGCAGCACATTTTCCTTTCGCAAGTTGCATGTGTTCCATATTTTTCTATATGTTTTACGGATCAAAATGATGAAATCTATTGAAATTTGTTGAAATTTGTCGCACAGTGCCTTCTGTGACTGCTCCGCCAAGCTGCTCCAAATCTCCACCCGCCGAACCTCTCGGCGCTCGGAGGCGACGCCAACGATGCCAACCCGACACCGAACAAAGATCCGGAAACTTCGCAGCGCGCCTGTGGGGGCAAGGTCCGCGACAAGAAGTGCGCCTCAGACCGAGGTGAAACACGACATGTGCACAACATGTGTACAACATATGTGTTTCATATGTGTTTCACCGTTGTGGAACTGTTGAAACATGGCGACAGGTCACTAGAATATACTAGAATTACGAGAAGAATCCATGAAAAATGCAGTGAAACATCTGGGAACAGAATCGGGTGCCTTGAGGCCAACGCCTTGCAGTTCCGCAGGCGATCAAGGCCACATCGACCGTGGTTCCTGCCACTTAAAATGTAACCCTTGTCGTCGCATTGTCGTCGCATTGTCGTCGCATATGTCGCACATGAAAGGATAGGACATGGCCAGGTACTTCCAGAGAAAATCTGAAACTTCGACTCATTGATCCAAGATGACCCAAGTGCGTATGAACAGTCCATAGCCTGTATCCTATCCTCATCCCACGAGCTGCACCTCGTACTTTGCAGGGTATGTTGCCGCCATCCGTAGAGTTGCTGAGGCACCTGGCTCAATAAAAATAACTATACATATATTATACCTATATATGTCAATATATGTATTTATATATATATGCATGTATAATTCATGAATTAACTTTATATTAGTACATCATTGATATTGGTGTCTTCTCCAATTGTTTTCTCCTGTCTTTTAGGGTCGGACTCTGGGCGAGGCACCTTGCCAATGCGAGCACCAGCCTCTGCGAGGCGCCTTGACTCCAGTGAATCGATAGGTTTTCTATGGGTTTCCCACAGAAAGAACATTAATATAGTATAATTAACCCAGCTTTGCAACCCAACAGCATACCTGAATCTTCCACCTACGTCTTTTTTCAGACCCTGTGCCAAAGTCCTGTTTTTTCAGTACCCAGAAAACTTTTCAGGACCTACTCTCA
>Ga0126342_10006848_pt1:0-2500 | contig 20282 bp, 14 predicted proteins | sample Cyp1metagenome_FD_92528 | JGI IMG/M metagenome (GOLD analysis project Ga0126342, IMG submission 92528) | Coral microbial communities from Lord Howe Island, Old Settlement Bay, Australia - Cyphastrea 1 metagenome | ecosystem: Host-associated > Invertebrates > Cnidaria > Coral ...
ATATATATATTATATATATATATATATAATAAAATATATATATATAAAAAATTATATATATATATATATATATATATAATAATATATAAATACATTTTATTATATATATAATATAATATTATATATATATAATTATATATATATATAATGTTATATATATATAATGTTATATATATATGTATACGTCTAGGATCGTCTATAGGTGTCCCCAACTTGCGTATCCCAACACATCCCCAAAAGTTCAGGACTTTTCCCGGTCGACATGGATGCGTCGTTTAGTTGGCTGACGTCGGACGTCCCCGGGAAAATTGATTATTTCCCCACAAAACCAGGTCAAAGATTTACACATATATACACACATACATATATACAGTATATAGATACCATCATAGATGTGTATATGCACATTTATCATGCATACAATAATATAATAATATAATATAATATAATATAATATTTATATATATAATATATATATATATTATTATTACTATATATATATATATTATAATTACTGTATATGTATTCTGCACACTATTAAATATCTTTGTGCGCTAAAGTGCGGAGCTTATAATCGCAAGTTACACACTTAAGTTGTTGTTGATCTCCATGGGCAAAATCTGACAATGGCGAAGGTTCACCCACAAACCGCCCGTTACTATTGTTTGTTGATATTTGATGGTGGTTGAGTGGTTGAATCAATTTAAGTCGTAATCATCATAACAGTTCTTAGATGTTGCTAGTTTGATTACGATTTGTCTTGGCCAAGTCTTGAAAAAAATGTCTGTGCTGATCAAAGCTTGATTGTGATTGGTAAACCTCGCATTTGTGCTGGTAAGATGCACATTTATTGTGGTGAAATCCGCATTTGCCACCCATTGATCTTTAAGGGCAACTGGGTTGCTACCCTTTGAGTAGGGTAAGATTCACTTTTTCATATGGCTATGGGTCAAAACCGTGATATCCCGCTGCATCCCCCCACCACCCGTTTTGTGGCATCATAGGTTTTAGCTTTAATCCGTCTCCATATTGGTAAACCCAACATTGTTGCGTCTGAAAATGGGACCATTTACAGCCATTTTGATAGGGTAAATAATGATAAACCAGTGGATAGAATGGGGATTCCCCCTAAATTGACAGACAACCTCCACATACATACTTCTAGTTCCACATCATCTATGACTTAAAAGATTGATTTGGTAATACTTAAAACCTATCCCCATATTGGCCAATTCCACATAAATCTGGATAATGTGGTAAACCCTCCCCAAAATCACCGTAAATGGTTGCTATAAATCACGCCCAAATGTCAGATTTTTTTGTTGGGTTTCCCACATTAGATTGCAAAATAAAACTTCAAAAGGTCCGCAAAATTTGGGAATAGTTTCCCTGAGGCTATCATAAAACCACTGACTCCCCATCGGACACACTCGCGCTCCGCAGCGGGTTTCCCCGCTGGTTAGGCCCGGTAGGCGCTGTGCTCGGTGTCGGTGCCTCAAGTTCAAATCCCAGGTTTTTTCAGCTAAATTTCACCGTTCGTTCGCGGAAACATGTCAGCATCATTTGAACATATTAATATGGTGATTGAACATGTTCAATTAATATGGTGGAAATTGATATGTTCGATCACCAATTAACATGGACATCTTAATTTCCGCCAGTATTAAACACCAAAAACTTTTGTTGGACCCATCTGTGAATAACGCTGGAATAATCTGATGGTTCTTTGTGCATGATCCCCAGGTGGTGGGCTTCCCTCATCATTGTTATGTTCTGTCAATCTTCACTATGGATGGGGAAATGAGACACAGTTGATACAGTATCCCAGCAAATATTCCCTATACTATTTTCGGGTGTTTGAAACCAACATATTCCACTATGACCGCATTTTAGATTATTTTAGTTGATTTTCCACTATTTTGGGTGATTGAAACCAATGTATTTCACTTCATATTCCGCGATTTTGCTGCTTCACCCCCTGAATGGTGCTGCGCAAAAAAAAACGAGTTTTCCCAGGTCATGGGGTTACCCCCAGTCATCATCCGGTCCAAGTTATGGATGACCATGACTCTGACTTAGTATTGAAGCAACCGTGGTGACGACTGAGGATCCCCCATGATTGAAGAACCCCCCATATCATCATTCATCACCATTTTTTACCAGTATTAATCATGATTTTCTCCATTAAATCCCATAACAAATGGAACCTCCAAATGACATAAGAAAAAAATAAAACCGAAATCTCCGAGCACTGCCCGCCGCTCCGTGCACCTGTGAAAAGCTGTCAGCCTGCCATGTCATTGCACTTGAAGCCGTTGGGGCAACTCCATCTGAGCACGGGGGTGGCTGAGAATGGAATTCCACTGGGATAACGGTGCTTTACATGGTGTCTTATATGGTGTTTTATATGGATATTTTAATGGTTTGTTTAATATTGTTTAGTTGGCTTTCATGCTGTGTTTTTTTTCTGGATTTAGTGGGATTGAATGGTGTTTGATAT
>Ga0126342_10006848_pt1:7500-20282 | contig 20282 bp, 14 predicted proteins | sample Cyp1metagenome_FD_92528 | JGI IMG/M metagenome (GOLD analysis project Ga0126342, IMG submission 92528) | Coral microbial communities from Lord Howe Island, Old Settlement Bay, Australia - Cyphastrea 1 metagenome | ecosystem: Host-associated > Invertebrates > Cnidaria > Coral ...
ATATTCCTATTAAATGTTGTATCATGTTGTATGTAAATGTTAAATTGTACCATCATAATATATATATATTGTCTACACGAAATCATCAGTTGTGTAGCATGCAATACAAAACTAATGGCAAAACAGAAACAGCGTCTACAGCATACATGATCAAGGGACCATCCAGTACACACATCACCTATACACATCTATAGAGTATAGTATAGATGTACACAAAATACTGTTTAAACATTTGACGGTTATGAAATATCGTGGGTATGGGTCAAAACTCTTGTCCCATTCTATTCACTGCGAAATAGCTGGTGGATGGACGTTTCATCCCTTCATTCTAATCCAGTAGGTATGGAATCATCCGCAGAATGGTTTCTTGGAGAGAAGGGTATCGTCCCGGTCCATCGCCAGGAGTTTCCAATTTATGTTGTTACCCATTCAATGATATGTTTAGGATCTATGTCTGAATGTCTGATTCTCAGGCACACCTCATCCCCTGCTATAGTTACCCTCTGGGAATTTAACATAGCTATGGAAAATCACCATTTTTTATGGGAAAACTCACTAATTATAAATTGCCATTTTCAATAGCTATGTTAGTTTACCAGAGGGTATCTATAATATGTCCATATAGCCTAGTTCATCATCCACTACAATCGGCTTAAATCCCAACTTTTTAGAGGCTTAGTTGGCTCTAGTCGTATTCTACACCGTTGGCTGCGGGCTGAAGAACCCGTTACTGAAACATCTCAGAATCAGCAGGGATAGACATTGACACATTTGGGTGAACTCAGCACTGGTGAAAGGTATATCCCCACAGAAAAAATATCCAACATATTCTCCCACATGGTCCCATTCTATCCCATAAATATCCATAAATGCTAACAGATCTTGGTATGTCTTGGTCATATCCTATCTATTTCACCGATGTAAAATTTTCTGGTTGAAATCCCCAGGTCGGACTCCCAAAAAAATCTTTTGAGTCCCCCAACCGCGCGGCCTCCTGGAAGGAGAACCGGATTCAACTGAGACCCGACACCCCAGGTGTCCACAATCCCAGCATCTCAATGGATTGGTAAACTCACGGGACAAATTGAAACCGGAAAGCCCCATGATCTTATTGGGAAAATACCGATGGTTTCCGGTTTTCAGATTTTCCCGTGAAAACCAATCCATTGAACATCTGTTCAGACAGGGTGGAGCCATCACTTGGCCGCTGGTTGGGTTCAGCCATCTTCAGCCGTCCAAGTTTGGGATTTCTGAGCTTCTTGAAGCCAAGGATTCTCAATCATCATCCAGTTGTAATTAAATTTAGGATGACCATTTGGGTTGGTCTGAAAATAGGGAATACCCACAAGTAACCGTTGTAATAGGGAAAATGATGATAACCCATTGGAATTTGAAGTACTGTAGACACACTCATTTTAGTATTGAAAGAACAATGGTAACTTAGGGTACCCCGATGACTTAGGAACCCATGGTTGAAACCACCCATCTCCAAGCTCCGGTCGGTCCTGGGAATGGGATTGGTTCTTGGTGTGTTTTCGATCTTCCTTCTCCGCCATCGTCTTCAACACCTGCCTTCGGGCTGCTGCAGATGCTGAAAAGGTAGCCTTTTTTAGCTGTGGTTGATACGTTGAAATTAGATTAGCTCAAAATAGATATTGACTAATCAAAACACAACACAATCAGATAAATGAGGCAATATTGGATCTGCTGACAAAAAACACGTTGGTTGTTTTCCAACACCTACTGAACATGGGAATTTGACCACCCAAACACAGAGATAAAAACCACCTATGGGCATGTAACCAAAAGACGATGACGATCAACTTACCAAAATGGGGTCCTTACCCATTCCATAGACTGAAGGTTACGGGTTTAGGTTCAGTCTGATTGAGTGCCAAGTTCCCGGTTCCTTAGTGATGATCAGTCCATGATGATGCCCGGTATCCTCCAGTAATTTGACATAACTAAAAAGAATGCGTATATTTTAACATGATTTACCTATCAGAAAGAATTAAGAACATGTGATTTTCCATAGTTATGTCAAATTACCAGAGAGTATACCAAATGGTAGAAGTCTATACAACCACCACCCAAGCGGGATCAAGAGGGAACAACCAACCTTGCTCAAAACGGTCCTGATGGTGTCAACTCATCACTCAAACATAAACACGCCTTAGTAGTCATTATTAGCCATTAGTCATGAGAGAACATCATGTCATGGATGGAAGAAATATTTTTGTGGAATCACCAACTATTGTATATAGTATCTGTTGCAACCATATACTTTGCAAGTCTTCAAGGGGTCTTCACCTCGAAAACTGAGAAACTCCGGAAACAAGAGCCCAATCGCCTCTTACACATCCAATCATTACAATATACTACAATTGGGCTAAAAAAAACTCAACAATTCAGAAGTCACGATGATTAGAATCAGAATTTCCGGTTATCAACCGATATGTGCCATTTGGTCAAGTCCCATCCCCGGTACCTTCTGGTAATTTAACGTAGCTATTGAAAATGGTGATTTATAGTGGATTTTCCCATTGAAAATGGTGATTTTCCATAGTTATGTTAGTTTACCAGAGGGTAAGTCAGTGTTCATTCAGTTTCAATGATCCAACAGTCCCTAGGGCAGTCCCATTCGGCTTGCCAAAGAAATCCATGGAGCTACGGCCAGCCCGGCGGAGTTGTGGACCCTCCTATGAACCCTGGTTGGTGGTTACCCTCTGGTAAACTAACATAGCTATGGAAAATCACCATTTTTTATGGGAAAATCCACTATAAATGGTCATTGTCAGTAGCTATGTTAAATTACCAGAGGGTAAAAATGACCATCTTGAAAAATGATGCAGTTCGTCAATGGGGTTGGGATGACACCCCATATTTCTGAAATGGAAAATAATCCAAATATTCCAAATCACCAACCAGTTTCTGTACCAAACATGGCAGTGAAGATTCTCATGCAAATCTTTCTGATTTTTTGTATCCCGTGCTGGAAAAATGCTGACTTTCCAGCCAAACATATGACTCTTCAAGGGGTAATACTGGTATACCACCAAACCACATACCTACATATATAATCATATATATATATATATAATAAGCCAGTAGGATTTAATAAACCCCCATGCAACAAAATATTTGGGAGTAGCCTCCTAACTTATTCATCTGGTTTCAATGGATCGATTTAAGGGGAAAATTCAGAAAAGAAAACACGAGAACGCACCATTTTTTTTCGGGAAAAAATTATGCTGCAATGTAGTGTAATTCTTCCCTTCAAACCAAAGATTCCCATCTATTTCGAGGTTTCCAAAAATGGGCACCCCCAAGTCATCCAAGTTACACCATTTTCGTATGGAAAGCCATGGTGACGACTTGGGATTGGCGAAAAAATCGGCTTCTGAGTTGTCCCAACTGGTGCTGGTGCCGCAAGGCAAGTTGGCGCAAATCAGGCTGAACGCCTGGCTTCAAGATCCCCATCCCCATGGCAGCCATGGGATGCGTGAAACCACGGGCCCCATGGTAAAAATGGTAAAACATCATGTTTAATCAAGGCTCACAAGTCGATACCCTCTGGTAAACATACAAAAAGCTACGGAAAATCACCATTTGTATTGAAAATAGTTATGGAAAATCACCAGTTTTCATGGGTAAATCACCATTTTTTTATGGCTAAATCAACTAAAGCTGGTTGGAGGGTAGCCCTGGCCCCTGGATGCTGCAAGTCCATCCTATCTTTATAAACCATTGAAGCCATCAACTAGCCATCATTGATCAAATGCATCAATGGTTGATGGCTAGTTGATGGCTAGTTGATGGCTAGTTGATGGCTAGTTGATGGCTAGTTGATGGCTAGTTGATGGCAGTTGATTGAGTTTAATCCCCATTCAATCATTTCTTCTGAATCAGTTTAATCCCCATTCAATTGGGTTCAGGCCACATTCCCAATGCTTAGCTACCAGAAGTTTAGATATCTATGACTATGACACCATTTATTTAATGTCAGAGTTACAATGTTTACAATTAACTCATGCATCGAGTTAGGATCAAGAGTGTACTTATCTAATGTGTTCATTTTCTGACTGATACTGTAACACCTTTCAAATAGTATCCAATGTTGATGTCCTATTCTCTATATATATATATCATGTCATATATTGATATATATATATATCATATATCTATATATATATACACCATATATATACCATATATATATAATATATAATATATCAGTAATACCTGTTGATTACTCTCCAATGCTCCTCTTTACCGCCGTGTTCGAGCAAATTGCCTGGCATGGACCAGGCCGCCGGCGCCATTGGCAACTTCTCGGCTACCTGGCGCCATTGGAACGGTCCAAGTTATCTGCTTAGAAAGCCTGAAAGATACACGGGAAGACCATGGAAAACAAACACCTGGTTGGTGGTGAAAAATAACATAGTTGGGAAGTATGATGACTTACAGGTGTAATTTAGTGGTATTTCGTTGTTTACGGTTCATAAGTATAGTGCTTGGGAGCTATAATTATCTGGTTGGTGGTTTTAACCATCTTGAAAATGAAAGTCAATGGGAAGGATGACATCCCACATATGAAATGGAAAATAGAAAACAGTTGAAACCACCAACCAGAAATGGTGAAATCCCAAAAGATTGCTACAGAAAATGACTTTTCGATACTTTTCGATACTTTTCTGATCTATCTTTTGGGCCAACCATAGCAATATGTCATTGAGATAGGGAAATAATATGACATAATGAGGCTATTAGGCCTTCGAAGTGGTGCCCCAGGTCGGGTTCATGCTAAGTTGGTTTATGGATGTTTTTGGTATACCCTCTGGTAATTTAACATAGCTATGGGAAATCCATTATAAATGGAGCTTTCAAGCTGGGAAAATCATCTGTAAATGGGCAATTTTCCATAGCTATGTTAAATTACCAGAGGATATATATATATATATGGCAGTGTGTCAAAACCCTATACCCCTGGTGGACATCAAAATAGCTGGTAAATGGATGTTCATCCCACTAAAAATGGTATTAATAGGTATTGATCCATACCCATATAGATAAATATCGAACTACTTCGTGGAGCTTGGAAATTATAAACCACCCCGGCTGCAAAAAAGCAGCACCTGGTGACTTTCCCTCGCTGTGCGGGGATCTGAATAGGGATCTGAATGGGGATCGAATCTGGTTTCCATTGGGACAACTAGCGATTTTAAATGGGGGGCTTTCGAGATTTCTATGTGAATCTAATGTAAAGTATTTAGTAACTTAGTAGTTATGCTTGGAGCAAGAGCAGACTTGTTCCGCTCAGAAGCCAGATCGTGGCCTTCTCAAATGCTCCTTGAACCAATTGTTGTGCCATGTCAAAACCAATGGTTTGGGGTACCCATGTTTTTGGAAACCTCTATCTGAGTACTTTGTAACATTTTCACTAACCTGAAACGTGCGGCAATTTGGAGATGTGTCCCCCTACTAACCATAATTCCAATGAGGTCACAGTGAGATCACTATAATTTCACCTATATGTATAAATATATATATAACCTCAATATCTGAAGTTAATGATCAGTGGCGCCCCTTCATCCCAGCCTCAGATTCCACCGACCTACCTATATTATCTATCCATCTCTCTATCCAATCTATCTAGATATATTATACACACCAAGATACCTTGAGACACAAACACGTCCGTATCACCGCGGGCCTGAAGCGCTTCAGGTGCTTCGCCCACAGGGGCGGCGTCAGCTGCCTCGGCCATAGAGGTCTGTCTCGACCTGACAAGAAGGAGTGGATAGAATTCTCGCAGATGTCATGGGACATAATGGGATTTAACCACACAATGATGGTTGGGATATAATGGGATTTAATTGATTGGTTTAAGGGAAATTTGAAACCGGACACGCCGATTTTTTTTCATGGAAAAAGGCATGGTGTCTGGTTTAGATGTTCCCTGGAATCAATCCGTTGAACTTCCTTTAAAAATTCATTTGTGAGGAACAGCATTGTATGCCCAAGAAAATGGCAACGGGAATTCCAAGAAAACAACATTTGAATGTCATCAAGTCACCAACAAAATAATCAGGTGAGAGAACATGCAGCAGTGGGAATATCTCCGAGGAAGAAGGCATATTCCTAACAAGAACTGACAAATGGGTTGTCCTTAATTCCTGTCTAATTCTCTCCCTCAGAATTCCCAAATCCAAAGTCTTTGCAGGCAGGTAGGTGGCAGGATATGGCAGGACTCGAAATGACACCGGAGATAAAAAAGTTCATGATGATTCATCAGATTATGATGAAATGATGTACTGATATACCGATATACCAGACATGAGTTACAATTAACATCAATTAACTAATTCCGATCCTAAAGTGACGTCCCTTTAAAATTAAATTTGCATCCAGTAATCATGGCTTGCCAGAAAATCGCCTATTTCTGTGGATTTTCCCAGCTATAAACAGCCATTTACCCTCCAGTAAAATCCCGTCTATTTTCACATAGACCCTGCCATTCATCGGGGTTGGAAGATTAGTTTCCACTAGAAATAGGAGTAAATAAATCATATAAATAGATATAAATAGGTGTTTTTCATGGTTTTTCCAGGTTCCCACGGTTTTTTTTCACCGCTCGGGCACCGAAAAATGTCCCGCCGCCAGACGGCGAGCGCCTTCTTCGATTGCGTCGACGTCGATGGCGTGTCTCGGACTCCTGGAGGGGACGGCGGTAAGTAATGCGGCAACCGCCAGGTTCGATAAATTTTTAATATATGGCTAATATATGGTTATTATATGGTTAATATATGGTTAATATATGGTTAATATATGGTTAATATATGGTTAATATATGGTTAATATATGGCTATTACCCTCTGGTATATTAACATAGACCCTGGCAGTCATCGGGGTTGGAAGACTAGTTTCCATTGAAAATTGCTTGTTTTCAGGGTCTATGTTAATTTACCAGGGGGTATATATGGTTATTATATGGTTAATAATGATTATTCCCAATGTGATGGGAAAGTCATAATCCAGCCATGTTCCAAACCACCAACCAGATGAAAATATGGCTGGGTTACTATTTCTTTACTATGCGTTACTAAGAGTACAGGGAGTATTGATGATTTTAATGTATTATATGTATTAAGCCATACAACTTTGGGGCTAGACTCCAATTGACTCACATCTATTTGCAGGACCAGAAATAGGATGTGTCAAACATGTCAATTAAATCATATCATCAAAGCCTTTGGGGCCGTCTCAGATTTGAAAACATGGGGTGTATAACACACACATGTATATATATATATATATATATATATTATAATCATATACATACAAAATCATAAGATATCAATAGATATCATAGGTATAGATATATATATATACAAAGAATTTTAAAGACGTAAAGAGGTCACCAGAATTTGGCTTATACCCTGTATCCAATAAACATGTTATGGACAGGGTTGATCCGAACAACCCGGATACCAGGGTGATGAAATTGGGAGTAAACAGACGAAAGGGTGAAACCAGCAGTTTCCCTCCTTGTGGCAATCATTTACCTATTGTACTATAGATCTACATAGATTGGAGCAGGCCTCTTTTAAATGTGGGATCAATAATAAGCCATCCCATCATAAATCATAAACCAAGTAGGCGTTTTCTCCGTATACCCAATCAGAATCATAAACTAAAGACTGGAGGTCACTACAGATAGACATAGATATCCCATCATCATCCTACGACGAACCCAGATCTCACGGCCTACCCAGAGCTCACGCGACAGCTGTTACCACCCCGCCTGCAGGCTGTGTTCCTCCGGCCTAGACGAACCTCACCGGAACGGAGCGAGCAGTAGGGGAGTTGTCATGATTATCCCATCTCTGGACGAAGGACGAAAATGATGATTTACCCTGGAGTCAAATATGGCTGGTTTTTTTTCAACCACCGTTTCCATAAATATGTCCAATATGAACATCAGCTATAAACGAATGCTGTAGTGAGGCTTGTCCAATCATTGCTAGGCGATGTTACCAGAGGGTATGCCATAGATGAATCAACCGACATTGAACCTGGGCCAATGAATTCTCGAAAATGACCTGAATGACACGGGACCAAGATATGTTTGTTGCCATTTAGCCGGAAAATAATACTACCACATAATTCATAACAATCTCACTGACTGAGTAACTCACTAACGACCAAGCTCCACAAATTCCCATTCATATCCATTCATGATGGTGAAGGTTGTTTTAATCAAGTCGTTGGCCAAGAACAAATCAGATGGGTCTGACAATTGTGGATACCACAAACAACCATTTTACTGGGGAACTACTGGGGAGCATCATGACTAGCCGATATCAACCACAGGGCATTTCAGAGCCATGGCCAGTCGTTTCAACACTTTTTCCCTCGCGTAAATGAACAGTTTGACCCTGAAAATTGTCAGTGTTAAGTGAAGATTTATTTTCCAAGCCCCCCAAAATGTGGCAGGGTCGTCATGTTAGTTGGGGGAAGGCAAATCTATTTTCGCCCCTGTAAACAGCGCAATAGTTTTGATGTTGCCGCCGGGACATGCTGAAGGAAAATGAAGAAATCCTGCACCAGTTGGTAGATGATTTATTCCGTTGTAATCCCACTATTTACCTGGTTGGTGGTTTTAATCATCTTGAAACATATTAGTCAATGGGAAGGATTCTCCCATATTATTATGGAAAACAAAAAATGTTTGAAACCACCAACCAGTTACAGTGTTACGAATCCCAATAGGAATCCCAAGTGGTGCAGGATTTCTTCCAAAAAACTCCATGGCCCCGCTGAGACCCACCTGAGATCACAGCCCGACAGGTTTCACCTGGACCATTCGCCAGGTTCGGTGCGGCATCCCAAACGAACGGCTGTGATGTTTAGTGGGATGATATAATAATGATACATATCTAATATAATATAATATAATGTATGTATATATATATACAGAGATATAGATATACAGACATACTAAATCCTTACATTTAGTCTGAGGCGAATTCAATTTTTATGGTGAGAACAAGATCATCAAAATCAATCCCTTCACCAACTGTTCACCAAGCAAAAATTCATGAATTGGAACTGCACACCCAGTCACCATTTTGAGGCGGAAATGCACATGTCTGGTGGAATGCGGCTACATTCCATCGCTCATTGGGAAACTGCAAGCCTGACAGATCCTGACAGTTTGCTAAGCTCCCAGTTCTCCGACCCGCGCAGGGCACCTGCACTCTTTTTGGAGGTAGCACCTATGGTCACCGAACCGAGGACTTGGTTGAATCCTCATGACGTAGTGCTATAGCAGCTGTGTAGCAACATGGAAAAAAAAGTGTACCATCTGGTTATGACTAACTCACAGTTTGCCATGGAAAGATCCACCATGCTATTAATAGCTAAACCATCTATTTCTATGGGCCATCTATTTTCCATTGCTATGTTAGTCATAAGGTAAATGATCAGCATCGAGATCATCAATGCAAATTTGCTGCCTTGCAATCCCGATGTCGCTATGCGATGTCGCTATGAAGACTATAACCAACCAGTTGCACAGATGTTTGGGCTATATGTTTCAAACAAAAAATGTCTTAATTCGGTTAAAACAATGTCATAAACCATCCCCCAGTCATCACAATTCTCAAAAAAGTGGTATGGTTACCATTCCCAGTCATGGGTGGTTTATTAGCATTGTTTTTTTCCCATATTACAGCACATCTTAGAACTCTTACACATCGCCAAGTCTGGGGGGCCAGATCCAGCAAGCTGTCAATGGAAGGGGGATTGCCCCAAAACCAACAAAACATATTACTAGGTTTCATGATGTGTCAATGTAATCTAATGGGATGAAAAACTGGATTTAACCAGCGTTTCAATGGGATTCACTGCGATTTCATGTTGCTTTATATGGTTTAATAGGGATAATCCTGGGAGAATGATGAGATACTACATAATCCATTTACCCCTCTGGTGTGATCGAACATAAATAGCTGAAAAATCCCGGAACTAAATGGTGGCAGCATGTCAAAACCTTGTACCCCTGGTGAACATCAAAATAGCTGGTAAATGGATGTTCATCCCCCTAAAAATGGTATTAATAGGTATTGATCCATACCCTGGTGGTTTATAGCTGGGGAAATCCACAAACGAAATTTAAAATGGTTGATTTTCCAACCATGCTTGATTACCGGAGGGTAACATGCTGAACAAATTGGGAACAGGAGGATTCAACGCGACCCAGATTTGATTTACCAGGAACCCCCATAGTCTGAAGATAAAGCAGCCCCGCCCAAAAAATGATGCCTAATCAATGATAATCATCCTTTTCCCTTAAATGCTGTTTTTCCCTAAAGTGGTGGTACCCCCAGTCATCATCCATTTATAGGTGGCATGTTCCATGAAATAAACCATCTAGCTATTGGGGTATCCCCATGACTATGGAAACCAGCTCTTCCAGCTCTTCCAGCCTCCTTGTCCAGTATCAAGATCTGGCTGAAAAAGCCACCATGAAGGTTAAAACGCTGAGGCCCTCTGGTATCATCAAACGTGGCTGGCTATGAAATTATCTATGTATATATATATTAATTATATACAACATTATACAACTGGAGATTTATAGCTAGGAAAACCATCCAACTAAATCTCAAGGATTGCTTTTCCATTGCCACGGCTGATTACCGGAGGATAAACGTAGACTTCATTAACATGAGGCAAAACAAAGGGGGTTGGTGCAATTATTTCACAAAAGTGGTGTCAATCAGATTAATCAAACCTCAGAATCCACATGAATTCATGGTCATGGGCCCAATGGGGCTGCCCAAATTTTATGGACATATCAACCTTTATCACCCTGCGGTGTCATCAAACGTGGCTTGTTGGAGCATCCCACCGTTCAGTTCGATGATTCTTCATCAAAGGGACCAGCAATACTTCAGTGATTTTCCGTTGCCATGAGGTGACCATCCCTTTTATATGAAGCTAAGCTAAGCTAAACCAAGTTTGTCTGAAAATTGGGTACCTGATTCCACTGGATAGTCCTATGTTCCCCACAGGTCAATTGACATTTGGGGGTTGGTCCCCATTGACACAGCCAGCCATAATAACAGTTGGTTATATATCCCGCAGGAGTCCATTGTCTCTAAATATATATATATATATGTTTATATAGTTATATATATATTATACTGGTTGGTGGTTTCAACCCCTCTGATAAATATTAGTCAGTTGGGATGATTATTCCCAATATATGGAAAAATTAAAAAAATGTTGCAAACCACCAACCAGTTATATACAATATATATCAATCCCCTTGGAAATTTTAGGGGGTCACTCAAGTGACCCCATTCTTTAGACAGAAAATCTCTGACCCAGTCAAAAGCCTAGAAAATGAAAAGACCAAGTAAAATTGGACGTTTTTTTTGATTGGGCAATGCATTTTCTAGAGGGATGTATGGATGTTTTGGACATGTATGTTTTTAAACAAACAGGTACATGAGAGTACAATTCACCACTTTGGGTCTAGAAAATGACTTGTCATGCCATCATAAGAACAATAAAAAATGTTCCCTTAAAAAAATGGTTTCAAAAATGGAGGACCAGAAATGAACAATGTTTTCTCTAGAAAATGAATTGTGCAATCCTTACTAAGACAGGTAATCCATATTCCCCAGGAATCACCAAAAAACAGTCATTTAACTCAAATTTAGTGCCAAAAAATTAATCCAAAAACTCAGCCTGCAATCCAGCGCCAACAAAGCGAGTGATTTTTTTTCTCTCCCAAAAATGTCCAAGATTGGTTGATCAAGATTGATCAAGGTCTCTACTTTTGTCAAGTCCATGAAGAACTTGAATTTCAACGAACGATTTGGGCTGACCACATATTTCACGAATAAATAAGGCAATGAAGGAACCACTGAACAACAAGTTCTCTACAAAATGAATCAACATGAATCAGAAGAATTTGTTGCCAACAATTTTTCAAAAATATTCTGACAGCCCACTCAAGCTGGATGATGTGGATTCATTTTGTAATGAATCAGCCAGTCTGCAGTGGCACTACGAGTTGTGGTCAGACAACAACGCACGAAATTCCTAAACCACAATAACCCCAAACATTCCGAAACAACATCAAATAACACCATTGACGTCTAGAAAATGGATGGACATGGACCTTTGGCATGTGATTAGCCATCGGCATTTTATTGATTGTTGGACAGTCATCCCGGTGATATACAACTTCAGGATACTTGAGGATCAAGTTGTGGACCAAGTAATAAAATAGAGATCAAATAGAAACAATTCAACACAGATCATTTTCATTCATTTTCTAGTTAGCCCTATCTGTCCCTACCTGCCGCTGTCTGACACGCAAATTGATCCCCTGTAAAATGACATCGCAGTCTACATGCAAAAAAAGAAAACAACATTAAATGATATTAAATGGACATGGACCTTTGGAACATGATTAGCCATCAAATGACATCAGCAATCTAATGTATCCTGCGACGGTCATCCCGCTAACAAATGCCTTGACTATCTTTGGGTTGCCGCAGGTGTGGAAAACATTCCATTCCCCTGCTACGTTTTCAAATGGGTTGGTGTAGGTTCCACAATTTGAGGATATTTGAAGATCCAACGTCAATAAAATACAATCAAATATGATGAAAAACATGAAACAACATCAGCTCCTGACAGCTTATAGATGCTTATAGTATATTATATCTTGGTATCATGTTGTAATTATATAATCCATATTAATC
>Ga0126342_10006849_pt1 | contig 20281 bp, 23 predicted proteins | sample Cyp1metagenome_FD_92528 | JGI IMG/M metagenome (GOLD analysis project Ga0126342, IMG submission 92528) | Coral microbial communities from Lord Howe Island, Old Settlement Bay, Australia - Cyphastrea 1 metagenome | ecosystem: Host-associated > Invertebrates > Cnidaria > Coral ...
ACTTGTTAATGGTTTAAGCCAAAAACAACTGTTTGATTTGCAAGGGCCACGTATCGCGGCGCATCGAGGCAGAGGGGTGAATGCCAAACCCATTGGGTGGCCAGAAAATACCTTGGCAGCTGCGAAAGCGGCTATTCAGCAATTTGATGCAAGCGATAAATATGGTGGGCATGCCATAGAATGCGATATACATGTCACAGCAGATGGCTATGCAATTCTAGCACATGGTCCTATTGCAGAGAATTATTGTGTTGTCGATCATGCTTTTATCGAAATAGCAACAAAAATCGGCAAACCCAAAGATAGCAAAGCCAAAGATAAATTAAGATTTGATGAATTAAGAAGCGTTGAGTATGTGCAGCAGTTGACTGTGCTAACAACCCCTTATTCTATACCTGATGGGTATTCTTCTGAAGACTATCGCATACCTACCTTGTATGAATTTCTTGAATTGATTGCGGTGACCAATGCAAATAGAATAAAAAACAATCAATTTCCATTGTTGGCTAACATTGAATTAAAAGGATTGGGCTCAGGGCTGGCTACATTGCAAGCGATCGAACGATTCAATCAAGATCAAGTTTCAAGAAAAACCTCCACCATCAACCCTGCACACATTGTTTTGCTTGGGCGTGTCACCGAAACCCATGAATTAACTGTGGCGCGACAGGTTTCGGATCAATACACGGCATTTAATAAAAAATCCAGTCAAACTGTGACGCTCAGTGAATTTTTTCAAGATATAGAGCGCTATCAACGCGTTAAAGAATTAATTAAAAGTGAAATTGCATTTTATACGAATCATGAATCAAGTCATCATATTGGTTTTCGCCAGGTTGATGAGATTTGTTTGCGAAAATCAAAGTGTTTTTTCTACGATTTTCTATGATTTCCTATGATTTTCTATGTTTTATGATTTTCGCCTTCCTTATCAGTAGGTTGATTTGTTGATCCTTGATGTCTAGAGAGTTTTAGAGACATAGAGTTTCTATCCACATGAATTTTGCAGCCCATACGTCAAAAGAAAACTGTGTCCCAATGGTTCATCGTGATTTGGCTTGGTGGAAAGAGGTGAATGACTGAAAACACCCTTGTTAGTTGATGTTAGTTGTTTTAGGGGGTGTTATACCAGCTACTGTAGTTCATTGATTTGTACTACCATGTACTAGCGATGATATCCCACAATTAATGGGATGTCAACCGCAGGATTCTGGGATTGACAAACCTTTGGGCTGTTTTTCCGGTCCCATTTGAGTAGCAGATGAACTCACTATTTGGGGGGACCCCCCAGGCCCTTAATCAACCAGATCTTGTTAATCCGGGTTGACATATTAATGATATATAATGATATCATGTATGATATGAAGTATATTAACATACATATATTATTAATCATTGACAATGGTAATATTGATAATATTGACTACTACGTAGTATAGTTGGTACGCTTGGTACAGTTATCCCTATCTTTGATAAGAACCCCCCATGAACTTCGGGAGGCGACTCACTTCAGTTGCGCTTCCACAACAACGACGGTCACAGCGAGTGCATTGCCTTACCAGTGCAGCACCTCCAGCGTTCTCGGGTTCTGCAGAGCGTCGTCGGGAAGGCGTTGTTTTTTGATGGTAAACCATCCAGTTTTATGTATATTTGTTGTATTGTTGAAGACTCATCCATTTTTTTGTCAAAATGTGTTGCCCTCCCACAATTTGCGCTTATGAAGATAAAACATGATTAATCAGTAGCAATTTAGATAATTGTGTACTGTTTTGTGGATCCATCATCGCTTAAAAACGTTGGGGTACGGACCCCAGAATCCCCTTCAGTGTACATGTGATTTCCCAATGTTTTTATGGCCATAAGTTGAGGCCATAGACAATTCCCAAAGTCAAAAGTTGGATTGGATACTTTAATGGCCATTTTAGGAACCTAAATTGGAGGTACCTACCATATATAAGGCCTATGTAAGGCCTATGTAAGGGAATCCCCACAAAATATGGCCTTATATGGTACAGTACCTCCATTCTAGGATCCTGAAATTCCCATTGAATACTGTACAAAAATATCAGGGGATGGTCAACAATCCAGTAACAGGGATGAAACATCCTACACATGATGTGGCTGGATTTCCATTCTTGGACTGATGAGTATATACCACGACCATACCATCTTTGATATCTGTTGACCATGAAATAAGAGATTGGTGATTGGTCGGTATCATTCAGTTTAACTGTGCTGGGAAGAACATCTTCCAGAAGCTTTTCATGAAGATCCCGTGTTTCATCAGCCATTTTTGGTGCAAAGAAACCTGTAAAAACCCATGGGGTTTCAATGGTTCCTTGGCAGGCCCTGATCGATGATGCCATGAAGGACCTGCCGATCGGGACGGAGGAGGCGAAGCGTTGCCAAGATCGGATCATCCGCTTGGGCTGGGGCCTCAGTTTCCCGACATTAAAACTGTGGAGACAAGCCGTGAGGCGCGAGGTGCCTAGGTGCCTAGGTGCTGTACAAAAGTTTGGTTTTTGTGGTTGTGGAATGTTGGAAAGATGGATTTTTAGATTGATTTTGGTTCATGATAAATGAAGTCTTACTCGCAGAAATGGCGCAGAGGGCATTTTGGTGTTGGAAAATGTTGGAAACAAAATCCTGGTTTTAAGAAGATTTAGGACGTCTTTCGGAACTCTTCCACTTTCAACTCTTGATTTCTGAATTCCTACTCCAGATTTTCTCCTAGTGGTCTGGACTGGATGCTACTGGTTTTCCATGGGTGTCCAGAGAGAGGTTATTTTCGATGTTTCAGTTTGTGAGCTACTTCGATCGCCGGGATTTTGAACAGGTTTTGCATTTGCGAGTTTGGACTTTGGCCATGAGAGTTTTGTTGCTTACTCTCCCCAGCTTGGAAATACTGTGAAGAGACTTCTTCGTGCGATAGCATCTTTTGCATTGATACAACCTGATGTATGCCATTTGTATCTCATGAGCTTTCGTTGTCAAAATTGTATTAGTATCATTGTGCGCTTTTCAAGTTTGATATTTATTAACTACTTATAAGATTGAATATCATACTTACGTAGTTGTGTCATATGATATTTGGTATTATTTGCATGAGTCACATCGACTCGTATTTGTCTTGATCTTATTCTTCCGAATCAGAACCCCAGAGTCGCAACATGTCAACATGTCCATCTCTCGCCAAGGTACAGAATTCCAAGTCGTCACCAAGTACACTTCATTGGTTGCTGTTTGCTCAGAGAGCTCTGATTTGGATTCTTGCCTGAGTTTGCAACAGTTTACGCAGCTGAAGTATGCTCTGTTTACTTTGGGCAACTATCTGGCAACTTATCATGAGCGAAGCAAACCGTTTTTTTGGGGATGCTCACCATACTGCCAAAGTTAAGACAGCTCCGCTGGATTTTTTTTGGTCAGCTTCCAGCGGATGCTTCACAGTTTGTCCTTGGCATTGAGGATTTGCCAACATCGGCAGTTTCAGCAAACCGGCAGCTTCCGCAAAGACCATTCGGCGGCAGTCGAGGTGCGATGATGTGCGATGGGTATGGGTCAAAATGTTGAGACCTTCATGGACCCACAAGAAATTAATGATGTTTAGTATTACCATCTGGTTATTTAACATAGCCATGGAAAATAATCATTTTTAATAGGTAAACAATCTATAAATGGGCCATTTTCCATGGCTATGTTAAATAACCAGAGGGTAATTAGTACTAAGATTGTACCCTCTGGTAATTTAACATAGCTATTGAAAATGACCCATAGAAATAGTTGATTTACCCATAGAACATGGTGATGTTCCATGATGTTTTTTTGTATATGTTTACCAGAGGGTAACAATCACTCCCATTTCAGAGATGGATCCTACCCAAACTCAGGATTTTGGTGTGATAATTGAAAAAACACAACTCAAATTTATGCCGAAATCGGAACTGGCTTGGATATCTTGGATGGCTTTATGCCCTTCGGAAATCCATTAGGGAAATCCATCAATTGGCATACCCTCTGGTAATTTGTTACATAGCTATTGAAAATGGCCCATAGAAATAGTGGATTTTCCCATTAATAATAGCATGGTGATGTCCTATAGTTTTTTGTATGGTAAACATTTCAGTGAAGAAATTCTCGCCATCCCAGCCAGGCTGCATTTCCACTCGCGAGCTTGGACCTCTCATGCGGTCCCTGGGGCAAAACCCCACGGAGGCAGAACTACAGGACGGTGCTACGCCATGAAACGCGGTTCGAATGACAAGGTCATGTTCTATTCAAAATATGTCAAAGTGCCAAGTCCATCCAAATCATTCCAAATCCATAAAATGCAGCAAACAACATGCAGCAAACAACAACAACAACTCGATCCATCATTGAGATGACGATCTGCGTGTTTTTGCAGATGTTTTTCATGGTGTTTTTTTCCATCAAATCCTGAGGGTGTTTGTAAAACGCGGCTGAAGGGGAAATCGTTCAAGCCCCATAATTAGTTGGGTGTATTGGCAGTGTAACAATGCTAGTTTATGCTGGTTTACTATCATGTTTTCCCCCATTTCCCTCAAATCAATTCAATCATAAAACCAATCCTCAAAGCGCTCGTTTGAGAAGTGACACCCACAGCCAGTTGCAAGTGGAATCGTAGCTGTGCTTGTAGAACTTGTCCGACAGGAAAGCATGCATTGCAGAGTTGTTCCATTTGGTTCGATCTCTTTCATGCAGTTCTGCTTGTTTTCATAAAGAGTTTCAGAACTGTGCTGTATGCAAACAGCATCACAAAGTATAGCAATTTACACTTGGCAATTTCCATCAAGAAAAAAGGCCATGGACCTTGAGAAAGCCCAAGAAGCGCGCCGGTTGGCTCCAGACTTCTTGAAAGACTTCCGGCGCGCGGATGCGCGTGGAGTGCAGCTGCTGGATGATTTCATGGTAGCGTTGCGCCGCAGAGATGCAGCCAAAACAACAGATGAAAGGTATCAAATTGCAGCTGAAGATTTGGAGCCAATCTTTGAGATTCTACGCGAGGTGGGGATGGATCAAAACTTATCATTATTTGTATATATAATATGTATATATATATATAGATAGATACATTAGATTAGATGAGATAAGATAAGATGGATAGATAGATAGATCGATAGAGAGATAAAGAGATAGAGATAGAGATAGATATAGATAGATATAGACAGATGTAGATAGGTATAGATAGATATATATATATATAGATATAGATAGATATAGATAGATATAGATAGAGATAAATAGAGATAGATATAGATAGATATAGATTGATATAGATATGTAATATGTATATGATTATATGTATATGATTATATGTCATATGTGAATATATATATATATGATTTATCAATGAGAAGAAACCTATACATGGTATTTTCGGGATGAACATCCAGAACGACCAGCTGTTTTGGTGTTTTCCGGGTACCAGAGGTTTGACCCTTTTGAGCCAGGTACTACAGGAATGCAAGCAGGCGGCTTCAGATCTACATCAGAAAGCACGAGATGCTGCTCTTCATCCCGAAGAAGTTGATGTTCTGGAGCTGTTTCAGGCCGCAGATCGTGCGGAACAAGACGTCCAGTTGAAGACACAACTGGTTGATAGCCTTTCCCTGGCCTCCAAAGTTGAACACGTCACGGCTGTTCAAGTCATGTGGATGTGCAAACCATATTTGAACCAGGCAAGCTGATCGCATCTTCCCTAGGTTTAAGGGAAATTTGAAACCAGAAAGCATCCGTAAGCCAGCCAAGTATCGGGGTTTTCCTGTACATTTTCCCTTACACCATTGGACATCTGAAAGAGATTGACTGTACATAGACGGCCAAGACGGTCCAAGGGAAGCGAACCAGTGCGCAATCCTAGACCAAAAAGGCCTTCAAATGAGTTGCGTAGCACATGAAGGCGACGTTCAGCCAATCAGAAACCATCCTTAATTTCAACATATTTCAACATATGGTCAAAAGTTTAAAAAAAACATAGAACATCAACATCAAGTATGATATGAGGATGTCTATAAATGGTGGCTGAAGTCCCAACCACACTGAAAAAATGAACAGCACCAGGACATGATCAATGAGGTGGACTGCGACGGGAACGGCGTCATAGACTTTCCAGAGTTTCTCAGCATGCCCTTTGGCTTTCAAAATGGAGGTGAAACAAACCATCAAAAGTCTGGGGGTATATTAATGCCAGAATAATTAGTAGAACATCTGGAAACTTGGTTATCAAAATTCAATTATCATTGGTATCAAATTGTTTTTTTCTTTTAATGAATCCAAGTAGTGGTTATCCGAACATCTGGAAATCCAAAATCCTGTGGTGCCAAGCGTTTTCCAAGCGGCATTCCCCCATAGTGCCATAGTGCGATTCCGCGCGGCGAGTGACCGGAGAATCCCCATCTTTCATGTTAAAGCCTTGAGTTTTGATGGTAAAAAGATAATGGTTAAACCATGTTAAACCGATAGTTAAACCCCCAATTTCGCTCGGTTAAATCTCCGTGTTTCTCTTTTGGTCCTCCATCCCAAATCAAACGCCTCTTGAGGCAAGCGCGAAAGATGAGGGACACAGACGGGGAGGCGGAACGAAGAACGATGTTGTCGTACGTTGTGTTTTATGCAGAAGATATGAAACATATCCATCTAACTCATATATATATATCATTATACTTATATATCCTCTTATTTATTTTTGATGATTTATGTATATGTTTATAGTTATGGATCGTATTGTGTCGATATAGTAGATATACATATTAGACATACCTATGCGTACGTAGCAATACGTAATGTATATGTTGTCAATATGTTAAGAAATGAAGACATGTTATGTATACATATATTAATATATACATATGTTTGTTTGTCTGTCTGTCTGTCTGTATGTAGGTAGGTAGGTAGGTATGTGCATATAAGATATTATATATATACATATTATGATATTATATATATATGATATATATGATATTATATATATATATGATATTATATATATACTATTATCTCACTGTGGTGCTTATTCTCTTGAAGCGTTTTCCCATAGGAGGAACTCATGGAAGCCTTTCGGGTCTTCGACGTCAACGGCAGCGGCTTCATCTCTGCGGCGGAATTTCGACATGTGATGACCAATCTAGGCACGGGGGAAATCATGGGGGAAATCATTGGAAAATGATGACAAAATGACCAATCTGCGGGTAATATACCCACATTTGTGGCCACTTTAATAGGGAAAACATAGGGGAAAATTGAATGATAATCTATTCGAATTGGGGGTTTTCCTTTAGATTGTCATGGTGTGATGAGATTTCGAAAATCTGAGTTTAGGGAGAAATCTCGAGGCCAAACCCTGGATTTGAGTCTTTTTGGGTTTCTAAGTCACAGTTTTCTAAAGGGTTTCCCTTCAAGCGATCGATTGAAGAACCAAGTTTACAGTATGCTTCAGTTTTCCAGAGGCAAAATGAAGTAAGTGAGCCGATGATTTCATACAAAGTTGGTTTATAACTACAATAAGTGGGACTTATGGTAGATATATCTATAGTTGATGGGGGTTATAAACTAACTTATAACTGGGGGGTACCACATTGTACAATTTCCTTGTTCTGAAGATTTGTGTTTGCTTTCCATGGACCTTGGGGTGCTGTTTCGTTTTCATGGCATGCAGAACTGCAATTGCTTGGCTCAGCTACAGCCACTGGAGGGTGGGGGAGGGCGCCATGGCACCCATCGAATCATTAAAGCTACCGAAAGCTGCAAGAGCGACACCGCCAGCGATCGGTCGGAAAGGATTCCTTTCCCATTTGGATTTCTGTTTACAGATGGAAACACAGTGGATGCACCTCAATCGATTCCGAGTCGCAGTGGAAAAAAGTCCCAAGACGTTTCAACTGCTGATAGACTATCGTCGACAAATCTTTGAGCAAGTTGAGACGCCAGAGCCTGCGGAGCCTGAAGTTCCAGATCTCGATCAGATCGATTTCAAGGAAGCGATGATTACCATTCCCCCCTCAAGAAGATGTACATTTCTGAGCTCAAGGCGAAGTACCAGGTCCGTGGTCCAACTTTGATTAGGAATTTTCAGGCGGAATCGCGAAGCCGGCTTCGCGAAGCGCCAGATCTGCCGCTCCGAGGGAGCTTTGGCATGCTCTGGCAACGGACTCGGAAAGCAAAGAATTTGGTGAGAAATGTTTGAGTTGAGCTGTGTTGAGTGACTCTGGTCTGCAAGCAAAGCACAGAATCCAGTGCTTCCCCTCATTCAAAAGCTTGATAAAGCTTGGGAGCTGTAGATCCAGCCGTCTACTCAGCTGTTGGAATTCAAAGCCGCATTTTTTGGCCTGCCATTTTGAATCCTCACTTGAAGTGTGTTGCAGCTGAAATATAGCACATTGCCAGATGGTCTACTCTGGTTTACTAGTGTCAAAACACCTCACCTTGCAAAGCCGTGCAAAACCTTGACACATGCATGGGGTTGCCTCCAAAAAATCACCAAAATCCACAGTTGATCATGATTTCCCCATAATATTTCGCCTATGAACATGGCCATACTCATAGTGCCCGGGGTTCCCTCCTCCATCATCCTGTGACCATCAGGCGGTAGGAGGCGGCAGTCAGATTGCTGATTGCCGATTCACACAACTTCGGCAAAGTCGATGTTTTTGCAAAGCTTTTGAGTCGAATGCTCCCTCCACATGGTGTGTTGCAGCAAAAAAAACAGCATGAAGGGAGCCTTCAAATTGTCAAACCGTGTCTCAAAGAACAAAAAGAAACATCCCAAAACATGTGCGGAGTCTTGAGAGATGAGGTTGATGGAGGGATTGGGTGTTTCCAGTTCCCAGATTGGTGCGTTCCCTTCCTTGGCCTTTCTTTTTCCCAGAACGGAATTTAGGGTCCTCGATGGGTTTTTGGCTTACGGGAAGCGAAAATCCAGACCCCTTGATTCCCCCCAATGCATGTCCTATGCAAATCCCAGTTGAAACAGCTAAAGAATATCCCAATGACTGGTTTTACCCCTGGCCTGATTATCACCACAAGCTGATTTGTAACATGAGTCAGATCTGACTTTGAGGGATAGTCAAAGAATGCCAAAGATCTTGTTTGCAGATTCTGCTAAGATACGGCCAGGAGAGTGTTTGAGCGACCAAGAGATTGACGAGATGTTCAGACAAGCTGACGTTGGTTGTGACTTTGAGCAGGCATCTTATGCTGCAATCACTGCAATGTTAACAGTGGATTAATATGGATTAATGGTAACCCCCTGTCTACTGAGAAGGGGATTGAACATTTAAAGACTTCATATTTTGGGGTAATCCACAATTTTATCTTATTCAGAATTTATTCATCCGGGGTTGACTCACTATGCTGCAGTCTTTGTTCAGATTTGGTCCTTTCCAGGAGAGCGAAAGCACAGAGACAGAGTTTGTTCCTCCAGACGCTGCCACCATTCTGAATAAACAGAAGGCACGGCCCATGGGGTTGATGGAAGGGGTCGGTCCTTTTCAGATCCCTACAGAAATGGTGGGTTTGTCTGGAAATGTTGAGAAGACCCCTAAATCATAAATCCATCTCAGGTATATACCCTTCTTCATCATTTCCCTCATCAAATCGCCATAGATATAATTGGGAGGTCAGGTCCTATCCATTGAAATCCCATTATGTCTCCATCTTAGGGTTGGCAAATCCCCAATTTTCAGGTCCATACCCAAGTGCTTCATCACTACGCAAGGCATGGCTTCAAGAACTTATTCTCCTTCAGGCTGGGGATGTCCTTCTCGTCAGGTCGCCTTTGTGGTAAGTCTGTTTCTAAGGCAAAGAATTGTAGAAGTCTCGTGGTTCGGAAAAAATATAAAAAATCACCCTTACATGCAAAATGCAACAGTTCGACTGATACAGTAGTTCGACTGCGTAGCCTTGAAGAAGAAAAAAGAAACTGTGGGTGGCTATCTTCACCAAGCAGCAACAGCTGTGAAAAAAGATAGGTCATATTTGCTTTTCGGTGAAAACGACTCAGCCAACTTGAGATATAATACATCCGAGTACATCCCAAATATGTACTGTACTGTACAATATTCAGTAAGAGGTAGAAAATGCATATTATATTATTAATATGATGCATATGTTTTGCATATGTTTTGCATATGTTTTGCATATGTTTTGCATATGTTTTGCATATGTTTTGCTGTTTCCATTTTTCATGTCTGGTTCACCATCCAATTTCTGAGGCCTTTGATGGTTCTTGGAAGGACACCTTGGAGCTTCGGGAGGTCTTGGCATTGCCAAACGATGCGTTTCTTGAAGGCGGGGAGCTGGGCGGGTTTTCATGAAGAATTAGGGGGCTTCACCATCAATTTAAATCCGAGTAGTTTTATGATGTTTTATGATGTTTTATGATGTTTTATGGTGGTTTATGATGTTTTATGGTGGTTTATGATGTTTTATGATGTTTTATGATGTTTTATGATGGTTTATGATGTTTTATGATGTTTTTTTGATGTTTTATGATGTTTTATGATGTTTTATGATGTTTTATGATGTTTTATGATGTTTTTATGATGTTTTATGATGTTTTATGATGTTTTATGATGTTTTATGATGTTTTATGATGTTTTATGATGGTTTATGATGGTTTATGATGTTTTATGATGTTTTATGATGTGTTTATGATGTTTTATGATGTTTTATGATGTGTTTATGATGTGTTTATGATGTTTTATGATGTGTTTATGATGTTTTATGATGTTTTTATGATATGTTTTATGATGTTTTATGATATGTTTTATGATATGTTGTATGATATGTTTTATGATGGTTTATGATATGTTTTATGATATGTTTTATGATATGTTTTATGATGTTTTATGATATGTTTTATGATGTTTTATGATGTTTTATGATGTTTTATGATGTTTTATGATGTGTTTATGATGTTTTATTTCGTTTTTATGATGTTTTATGATGTTGTATGCTGTTTTTATGATATGTTTTATGATATGTTTTATGATGTGTTTTATGATGTTGTATGATATGGTTTATGATGTTTTATGATGTTGTATGCTGTTTTTATGATATGTTTTATGATATGTTTTATGATGTTTTATGATATGTTTTATGATGTTTTATGATATGTTTTATGATGTGTTATGATGTTTTATGATATGTTTTATGATATGTTTTCAGATGTTTTATGATGTTTTATGGGCTGTTCACTATCTAAAATAGGAAATTACCATCAATGACAATCAATGATAGTGGTTTGATGGGGTTTTCACTATCTAAGATAGGACATATAGATAACACATAGATAAACTAATACTGATACATGATGGTCGATTGGTTAAGAACTAGGGACTTACACTTCCTTTTAAAACGGATCTATTCGGGATGTTTTTCTAACGCATAGGATTGGGAAACCTCTCAACCAACTAGTTGAGATGGAATGGGGGTATCAACCATCCTGGCCCAGATGATACCAGGTCCCTTGGGGGCGTTACAATTTCTGCGGTAAAAACCCTGGGGTAAACATACAGAAAGATCAGGAAAAAACCATGGGGAAACCCAGACAATGATCTACAAATTATGGGTGGAACCCAGATATTTGTCTATGTTTACAGTAGGATAAAAAAACATCATTTTCAGCGGGGGCAATATAGAAAAATATTCTATAATCATCTATAATCTCTAATTATATTGTCCCAATTCTCAAATCTATAGTCGTCTATAATATATACACATATATACCATTCTATAATCTACATTCTATGAATGGATATGAATCTGAATGGTATCAATACAGAGGGGTTGTCTATCGCCAGGATAGATTGGTTAAGCATGTTTGAAGCATGCTGAAGCCTTGGTCCTGGAAATCCATGAGGATGCACTCTTCAGATTTATTCAGGCAAGGGGATCAAGACCAGACATTGATCATGTATACTTGGAGATGGTTTTATTATGTTTTATTTGTTTATACTATTTGGATATGGTGTATGTAAATATATATATATGTAAAGCTATATATGGTGTAGATATCCTTATTCAGGTGGGGATCTTAATCATTTATACATCATATTCATCCATAGGGGGGTTGAACATCCACAACCAGCTCCCTGGGGCCAGTAGGGGCCCATCCTGCGAAAAACAGGACCGAAGTGGGCAACAGCTTTGGTGCTTGCTGCACTTGAGCTGTACTTGCCTGGCCGCTCGTTTATCTTGGCCAGGATACCCTCTGGAAATTCAACATAGCTATGGAGAATCATCAGTGTGTCACCCCCTAAGTGCTGGGATCCCAGGTTTTTCCCAACAGTCTATCATGTTCCAGAGCTATGTTAAATTGCCAAAAGGTCAACTTTCCTCAAATTGTATCTTTACCTGCAATGAACGACAGTTGTTTTCGCCTTTCGCCATGGCTGTTTTTTTCCGCCTTTTGAGGTCTTTCTGCAGAGTGGGTTCCTCGATCGGATTAAACCGAGCTCATACATCCGGAAGATTCCGCAAGTCGTGTTTTGTTGGACATATATGAAAAAACATGAGTGATTCATGTCAATGTGGAAAATCTATGAGTTGGGGGGCGTTTGCCTATCATTCCTGGTTTGCCATGCTGCGCAAGCTGTTTCATCGCCTCAGCTGTTCTTAGGATCTGCTGGCCAAAAAAGCAAGAGCATGGCTGAACCAGATAGACAGCGAGACGTCGTGACTAGGCTGAAACATGTTGGCATCAAACTACATGGCTTATATGGGTTTGTCTGAAAACGATGGGAAAACCTCCAAATACATGGGTGACTCATGGTTTATCATCATAACATTTCCTCTCAAACATACCATTTTGATCCATTTTGGAGGCATATCATGGTATAATTACCTCAATTTCAGACACCCAAGCATCACGCACACATTGAAGTGCTTCAATGTGTGAGTTTGTCATTGGACTTGTGACGTTTGGGGAGGTGTCGCAACGATGGAAGAGACATCCTGAAAACATCTGAAAACACCGTTCCCTTGTGCAGCTTGAATCCGCTTGATGCAAGTCAAGACTTGGGATTTTCTTTGAGATTCCCACACGGCCAACAGTTTTAAGTGCAACGCAAATTTACTATGACCCCTATGACCTATGACTAATGATGTCAGTTGAAAGGAAAATAGCCAATAGAACTAATGATGTTAGTTGATCATTAGTTAACTAATTTACTTTTTACTGACTATAACTAATGATGTTAGTTGCAAGGAATTGGGATAGGATGTGTGATGTTGTGTGATGACTGATTGATCGACGTACGCAAGGAATGCGGGTACTGCTAATAGAAGACCTGAGATGCGGTGCAACACAGATTTTCTGGACTAGTTGATCTTTAAATTCCAAAGAGAATCTTTCGAGATGCTCGAATCTGCCACGAATCTCTTCAGGGCTTACCCTCTAGTAAACATACATACAAGACTATATGGAAAATCACCATTTTACCATGTTCAATGGGTATAAATCCACTATTTCTATGGCAATTTTCAAAAGCTATGTGAGTCATTACCAGAGGGTAGCGTCCACAACTCATCAGCTCCATGGCACCTTGGCTCGCCAAGTTGGTCGTATCGTAGCGGTTCAACGGTGGGGAATTTCGCCCCCGTTGAATGGTGGTTTACAAAGCCCAGGTTTTTCATCCAGTACCCTCTGGTAAACTAACATAGCTATGGAAAATCACTATTTTAATAGGTAAATCAACTATAAATTGACCATTTTCTATAGCTATGTTAGTTTACCAGAGGGTAACTATACACCAACAAACACTGGTTGGTGGTTTCAAACATTTTTTTGATTTTCCATAATAATTATATGGGATAATTAATCCTTCCCATTGACGAACTCATATTTTTCAAGATGGTTAAAACCACCAACCAGAACATAACTGGGGTTACTGGGTAAAAGAACTATGGATCCATTAACATCCATTATCATAGTAACTATAACATGCAGTTTATGATAATTGCACCATAGCATCCAGAAAGCCTATATTGCAACGCGCCTTCCAAGGACAGCTGCGTTGCACCTCTTGCAGCAAGTTGCTCCAGAATGGCCCAAGACTCCTCCACCTGTACTTGTGCACAAAATGGTCAAAGGCCAATGTGGGGATGGGTCAAGTTACCTGTAAATTTACCATGACTGACCATCCGGGTGCAAGGGTTTTGACTCCATGTCACTTGTTGCACTGTTGAAGTGAACAGCTCCATTCATTCTCTCGATTGCGAAAAAGAAGGCAACGAAGTTTGAAACCATGCCATGTGAATCTGACGACGAGATGACTCTTATAACGCATTACTGCCGCATTACGTTGACGGCAGTTTGGTTTTAAATCGACCGATGTCCTTGAGTTTTCCATGTCTTTCTTGTGCAGGTAACACCGCTCGCCCTCAACGCTGCGGTGGTGTTTGCTTCTTGGTTGCACGCGCACACACACATCGTTGCATGTGTATATATATATACATACATAGATATGCAGCATGTTCAATGTGTCATATTAAGGGTGCATACAATGTGTACATTTTGATACCTTTACCTGCGTCTTCGCATGTGGTACTGTTTTCTGCCGTTTGCCCTATTAAGCCACTGTCCATCACCAGGGAAATTTCAGCTTCTTTTTGCAGGGGTGTGTTTCAAAAAAATGGGGGGTTCCCCTATCAAAATCGGGTGTTTTATCATGTTTTTTTTTTCACAAATAGTTTTGATGATTTTGGGCTTCCCAGAGATGCTCCAGGGCCAGGGTGGGGGAGGCTATGAAGAGATGGTGAAGATGATGATGGCAAAGTGAGAAACTGCTGAGTTGATGACTTTCATTTGAAAGGTTCGAGAATGATGCAGAGACAGCGGAAGCTTCAGAAGGTGTGGAAGTCAGAAGCACGAACCGTAGCACTGAAGTGGGATTGGAATCGGAAATGCATCATGCGTTGAACCGAGCTGAGTTTTGTTGGCTTTTGCAACTTGTGACAAAGGTGTGTACAGTTTGCCATTTGTCACCCTTGAGTTTGCAAAGGTGAATGACAGACGTGGGTATTGGACCAATGGTATCCATCAGTTTGGTATTTCAGCAAAGTCTTGAACCATCACTTGTAAAAGCGGTTTTGCGCCCAATACCTTTCGCATGTCAAGCTTGCGCATTCCCCTGGCGCTGTATCATGGATCGCGATTGATGCCAAAAAATGTAGGCGCCCAAACTTATCATGAAAATTCTATGCGTCACTGGTCATATATTAATGATATTAATGGCAATATTCTGCATTCAAGTGATTTTGTGGTTTTGTTCAAAATTGGGGGTATCATGGGTCATTCTCCATCATTCTCCCCTATTTTGGAGAAACCCAATCCATAAAACTCTCGTTTTTCGCTAGGGGAACTTGGCTCAAGTACTTTCCCGCGGCCGCGTCGCAACGGCAGCGCATCGAGATGCAGATCTTCGTTGCAGTCTCAGGATTGCTGGGATCCGATGGGATCCTGGTTAAAATGGTGAGATAGCCTGTAAATAAACAGTTAGAGCCTGAAAATCAGCTATTTTTAATGGATTTTTAATGGAAACTAGTCTTCCAACCCCGATGACTGCCAGGGTCGAACTGTTAATTTACCAGAGGGTAAAACATACTGAAAGAATTATGGGATAATATGGGATAATCATGTGGGATATTATGGGATTTATGAACCATGTGATGTTTTGTGTCTAAAAAATATACAGTTTCTTTCGGCGGAAAATGAGGATGAACCCTTGGATTTGGGGATTTGGGGAATGGATCATCAGAGTGGCAGTCTTCCCATTGGTGTTGCTTCTATCCCAAGTATGTATGTCCCCAATTTTGCTAGATATATGATGATATATGTATATATATTTAATAATTTTATATATTTAAAATTTAATATAATTTATATAGATTGATTTAGAGATATCCCGTCGAATGCTGTATCTTGGTGCATATCCTAACATATGAATCGCTGTATGTTCCCAATTATGTATATTTAGTGAATGGGATGAATGCTATTCAATTACCCGCGAACCATCGATCATTACGATCATTGAGTTTGCGGGTATCCTTTCCAAGGTCAAAACCCTCACGGGCAAGACGATCACGCTTGACGTGGAAGCATCCGACACCATCGACAATGTGAAGGCGCAACAATTACGATCTTTACAATACAACAAGCTGAAATCTCTGAAAGTTATTCAATGATAAGCGTATCCTATGTTAATGTATAGTTAACAATATGTTGTGACTGAAGTGAAATGGAATATACTTCGAAAGCCTAGGGCCTAAGAATTTACTGGCAATCCTGTGAAAGGTTCCTTTTTGCCAAGCAGTTCATAGTTTTCCCAATCCCGCGATAGGCCAAGATCCAAGACAAGGAGGTCCAGGGCTTTGTCGGCCACTGATGTTTTCAGTTTTCTGTCACATAAATTTTTGGGGATGAACAATGGCTTACTAGTGGGACTATAATGGGTTAAGAATTGGACTATACTGTAATGGGTGAAATATCCATAACAATCTAATTATTTGGTGTTCACAGGAACACAAGGCGTTTGACTCATAATTACATTGGATGATTTGGATGCTCTTAAATGCGCTTGACTTGTCCCATTTCGATGGTTTGCAAAAAAAAATGATTACCGTAGATTCTCTAGATTTCAAATTCCTTTGCTAACCCCTTGAAGATGAAGCCAACCAAACATGGTGAGACCCATGTCGAAGCACTAAGGGCATTCCTCCCGACCAGCAGCGATTGATCTTCGCTGGAAAGCAGCCATGCACTGAGAAACTCAACGGCTTCGTGCAAGCTGACTGGCTGGCTTCAACAGCTCCAATGTGCCCAACCATGCCCAACCCAATAAAACTAAAACCTACCATGACTGGGGATGGTAAACATAGCACCCCTCAAACATGGCTTTCCTTGGGGATGATGATGATGATGATGATGATGATGATGGCCGATGGCTTTCCGCAAATGTTGAGGTTGGAGGATGGCCGCACCCTTTCAGACTACAACATTCAGAAGGCGATGGCCTCACCGACGCCCAGTCAAGGGATGTCATTCGGCTCAGCGTTCCCGTCCGAGGAGTCCACGTTGCACTTGGTGTTGCGTCTTCGCGGTGGTGTCATTGAGCCTTCTTTGGCCGAGCCTTGTCGAAAATGTCAAAAACCGGAAAATCGAAACACTGTACATGTCATCAGATTAGATTGGTGGGAACATTTACAGGAAGCCAGGGGTCTTACATGTTCTTACCCTTCTCAGCCTTTTGTTATGATAGATTCACCGTGGCTCATGGACAACTGAAAAATGGGCGGATTTCCCCAAGGTGCTTGCCCGAAAGTTCAACTGCGAGAAGATGATTTGCCGCAAGTGCTATGCTCGCCTCCATGTTTCTCGGACAGATGGCAGGTTTGGATAGGTTTGGCAGGTTGCTGGTCGGCCTTGGGTCCCTTGGGTATGGGTCAAAAGGATCGATCCCAAAATATCCCAAAATGTGTTTGTTTGCTTGTTAACTGATTTAACTGGATGGTTTAATAGGCTTTCATATGACAAGCCTTGGCTCCATGGGTAGCCCCAAAACACGCAAGGCTCGGGCCGTGAACTGCCGCAAGAAGAAGTGCGGCCACAGCAACCAGCTCCGCCCCAAGAAGAAGCTGAAGCAACTCGTCCCTGGATTTGGTGGATCTCAGCGAAGAAACATGAAGAAACATCCCAAGGAAAATCAGATGCCACCAGATCATTGATATTCATTGATGATCATTGCCTGAAACCCATTGAAATGATGTGTGTTGATTGTGTTGTCATGCGAGTCATGCGACTTTGACTTCTACAAAAAATGGTCATCCAAGGTAAGCGAATCCTCTGGAGGCTGCAAGCTGTCCATGGTCGGGCTGCTTTTGGCAGGTTCAAGTCGAGCCGATGCGCGGACGCGGGGAGTGCTTAAGAGGATGCTTAAAATGGAGCGGCTGCGGATCAAAGTTGGAAGATATTTGAAGTATCTATACGTAGATGACTCGTAGATGTCGACATAGTGTTGTATGGTCAATATTGGATGATCAACATGGGATGAAATGAGCTGCCCGGACTGCACAAGATGAAGTGGTTGATGTCATTGGACATGGAATGGCAAGGCACGTGCTACTACAGCCAGGACAAATGCTGCAAGTGCATGCATGCGAGTGCTTAGCTTCTGAGTTATAGGTGAAAATGGGCCGAAGAGCGTTCAATGGCTCGAGATTTTAAAGAATCGGACCAATGCAGAACGATATAATTGCTCACACCAGATCCAGTGATTCTCATAGGAAATGACATGGCTTTTCACCACATTGTGCCTGCAGTCAGCATCAATAGAGTTAATGCAAAGCAGCAAACCCGGCAAAACCTCCTGTAGATAGAGACGTTTCTACTGTTGTTTCAGTTCATCAAAATTTGTTCAGAAAAAAGAATGAACTCCTGTGCACCTTAGCGAAATGCGCCTGAGAGGCAGGTCCTTTTTCTAACAAAACTTGAAACTGGGTGAGGTTAGCCCTGCATTCACCAAATGTTACAGCTTTTGACCATCAAAAAAGGGGATAAATAAATGCAAACAAAGCAGTGGAATAAAGATGGATAGAGATCTATAGAGATGGATAGACATGGATAGACATGGAGATACAGAGATGGATAGAGATGGATAGAGATAGATAGAGATGGATAGAGATGGATAGAGGCATTATTTGAAAGCTCAGCACTGGGCGGTTTGCGTACCTGGACATATCCCCAACCTGCAGGTGCAAACGGACCCACTTTGACGGATGAAATTCAGGCCTTAGAACCACCCCGGATACACATGGGTCATTGTTCGGACCTTGAAGTCCCCCCAGCAGAGGTAGAAATGTGTTGCTGTCATTTGGTTTCTCTGTTTAACCGCAAATTAACCATGATTTCCAGACGTGGTGTTGATTTTTATGCTTTGCAGGCCTCATTGGTTGCTCTCTTTGCTGCTTTGCCGGCATCACCGGCATCACATTTCTGGGATCAACTCGATGTAGACACTCGGAGCACGAAGGTCTCGTGCTATGGAGGAAAGCGCTGTTCAATGCATGAAACACTGCTGTTCAATGGTCAAAACAGACAAGTGAACCTATCTTCACCAAATCTAAGATGTTTGCATCAGCGGTTCTTCAATTTTGTGGAAGTCAAAACCATTCAAAACCCTGCTTTTCGAACATCGAAAAATAGCTGAGAAATCTATTTCTGGATGTTCATCCCCAAAGGAATAGATATTGGGGGGGCTTGGTCATCACTCCATTTCAGAGGGATTTACATATCCATGATTTGAGGATTTCCATGGCAACGGGATGGATGACCATAAACCATTAATATCAAATATATCAAGCTGGTGTACCGCAGAGTGTACCGCAGAATCCCATGAACCAATATGAATGTAATGAACCAACTATTCCCGGTATGGTTAAATCCCATGAATATCTATATTTGATGTAGGTTATCATAGGTTGTCCCATATAATTCATATATATATATAGAATCCCATTAATATCTATAATATTTCTATAATAATATTAGATACCCTCTGGTAAACAAACATAGCTATTGAACATGGCCATAGAAATAGTTGATATACCCATGAAACATGGTGATTTTCCAGTTCGTTATGTAACAGTTTACCAGAGGGTATGGATGGTTAATCCCATATAATCTATAAATATCTATAGATAAATATCTATAACATTCTATAACTATCTATGGATAGAATTATCCCATCTATAGATATCTATGGTTACGGTGAATCCCATAAAATCCCATAGTCATGAGGGGTAAACAATGGTAAACATCATCAAATCCCGAAAAAATCACCATTTATGATCACGAAAACCATGAAAATATTTTGACCTATAATGACCATATATTGACCATATATATAAACCATTGTTATTAACCACTATTGACCTATAAAATCACCATGAACATCTCCCATTCGCCATGACGCTGAGATCCCCGGGATCCCCGTCTCCGACATCTCCGACGTCTCGGATCCGTCAGTGGCCCCTTGGACCAGTCCCTTGGATGCAGGGAAAATCCATAGCAAGATCCAGTAACTGAAGTGAACCATAGTAGATCATAGTACACAAATTCATCACAAATTGATCACAAATTGATCATTTATGATCACTTATGATCACTTATGATCACTTATGATCACTTATGATCACTTATGATCACTTATGATCACTTATGATCACTTATGATCACTTATGATCACTTATGATCACTTATGATCACTTA
>Ga0126342_10006850_pt1 | contig 20281 bp, 17 predicted proteins | sample Cyp1metagenome_FD_92528 | JGI IMG/M metagenome (GOLD analysis project Ga0126342, IMG submission 92528) | Coral microbial communities from Lord Howe Island, Old Settlement Bay, Australia - Cyphastrea 1 metagenome | ecosystem: Host-associated > Invertebrates > Cnidaria > Coral ...
GTGTGCAGTGTGAGGTGTGGAGTGTCGAGGGAAGGACACGGTCGGGACAGGGTGTCTTTGAACTATAGGTCATTTATGTTTGGGAAACTTCCGCCGCCGGCTTGCCCGGGTCTATGTTATAATATCCCAACTTCAATTTTTTCAATGTTGGTGCCATCATCCTTCAGTTCCGTATTTACTCATCCTTCTGCTGGCCATGCAGGGCATCTGTTCTGAGGGCATCAGGCTGCAGGTGGACCAGGGCAGTGGGGACATTGGCAATGTCTCTTGGTGGAACGTCCGATATGTGCGTATGTATGTAAACGTAGTGTGTATGTATGTATATGGGTTCGATTATACCATATAACGATATAGAATATCATGGTGTATCGTTTTGTATCATATTATGCCATATCCATTCATATCGCATGAAATATCCACATGCAAAAATAGTTGGCAAAATCCAAATTTTCGGTAGGGAATGCCCCCATTGATCATTTCAAGCTGATGTTGGAAATATCAAACACACACACAAAAAAAAATGAATATGTTGCAATCCCCGGCCATATTGGGTGCATTCCCATTATTCACTATCGCTTTTGGTGTGGTAACAACTGAAATCGATGGTGGTGTTAATCAAAGTACATAATTGCAAAAAAAAATGATCCTAAATCCTCAAGATGAAGAGTGGATCTGTAGTGTTCCTTCTTTTGAAGAAATTCTAACACATGGTCATTTGTCCAGATGAATGTCTTATGCTTCGGCCATGTTTTCTTCCGAGTGATGCTGCGGCAGCCGCAATGGATGGCACTCGCAACCAACGATTTGGGCCTGTCACCGCTGGTCATTCTTTGATCTGAAACCAACTAACCCTTGGTAATTTCAACATAGCTATGGAAAATGGCCCATTTAATAAGTACCCTCTGGTAAACGTTCACATAACTATGGAAAATCACCATGCTATGAATAGGTAAATCCACTATTTCTATGGCCATGTTCAATAGCTATGTAAACGTTCACCAGGCCGGATACCTAATTTATCCTAATTAACCCATCAAAACGGGAGATGTTCACAACTTTTTTAGAGAAACCATAGCGAAATGTGACAGAGCCCCGGCACAATCCAAGTTGTGATGTTGGAAATGTACACTTGGATTGGGATAAAACAGGATTAAATATTTTAAAAAAAATACTTGGATCAGTATCTCTTCAAATGTTTGAATTAGGGTTTTAAAAAAATACAGATCCACATCGGTCCACACACCTTCCCGGCCTAACTAAGGCTTGGCTGAAATCCACCGCATCGGCCATCAGGCGCCGCCATGTTTTTCCGCTGCGACTCGTACAATGGTTGGCACCGCCACTGCGGATCAGAAAGGATCAAATCTATGGGGGGTTCACCTGGGATCCCCTTGGTGAGTGCATCTCGAAAATGCTACCGCCCATGAAAATGTTGAAATGATACCCAGACCCAAATCGTTAATTTGTGTAAACACAGGCAGGAGTGATTGATTATGCACCTGCAATGACTCTCCCAGGTGCAATTTGCAACAATTTTGGCTGGTCCAGCATCAACTGTGCGATGTACATCTTGTAGCTACCCATCTTTTTATGAAGCAGATATTTCAATAAAAATTTTGTTGCTGATATCACCAAAAAGCAGATTCACCAAGTGGGTTTTCATATGTTTTCATGGCGAATCTTCGATACTTCTGGTAAAAAAAGCCAGAAGGTCGGATATCATTTTTCCGTGTCTTCCTTTACATTGCAAAAAATAAATTCCAGAAAAATGGTCTGCTTGGTTTTTCACCGGAATCTTGGTTGAACCATCTCTGAGGCTCGTGTGACACAATTCATGGTGGATTTCATGGGTTTTAATCATGGGGATCAACCATCCAATTTTCGGGGTTACACTAATGGCTACACTGGTTTCCATGTTGGGCCACGTTGATGAGTTGAAATATGTTGAAATTCAGAAAGGGAGAACTCCGCAGTGGCTGCGGAATTTGGATTTTTGAAAGTGAAACTCCAAAAAAAACCGCCCTGCGCTGCTGCGAATGGCGCTGGAAGGCCCCAGAACTTTCATCACCAGAATGAGATAACATGTTTCGTACCCAAGCTGCTTGAAAAATCACTGTGGGTTAAACCCCAGGCCGGTCCAATGTGGTTTTTAGTTTCAAAAAATGTAAGTTCGGATTGTGTAGATCTTCAAACTGACCCGGACATTTACAGTTCTGGATGCCCATTTTTCGGGTTGGTCGACCCATGGATATGAGTCAAATCATTGACTCTCAAGAATGGATGGTCTAATACTAACCATGATACTAAACATAAGAGCTTGTGCAATCCATAGTTTCCAATCATACTTGTGAATCATCAAATCTGCCGGCGTTTTTTTTAATGCACATCATGAAATTTGGGTCCATTCGCCATGCAAATTAAGCACAACAGTCACATGTTCTGGGCACCATGTTTCACGCATCGCCAGAGACGTCTCTACTTCTCAGACGGGCTTGGAATGGGCCGGGCCATGGCATCCTTGGTGGCTCCCTGGTGGTGGAAAGGTAAAATCTCCATCCAGGATGGTAAGGCAACCTATAATTTTCATGTGGCAGATATAAATACCCATTGTGTTGTTCGATTTCACTAAAATGTTTTATTGGACAATGATCACTATCCGACAATGATCTGAAAGGTCCCAAAAGTTTGGGTGGTTCCCTTCACGTGAAGTGTAAAAAAAGCGTGGAAGATGATGGACCAAGATGATGGACCAAACCCATCCCGAGTGATCTCACAAGTTCTGGTAGAGCTTCAATATGCTAATGGTGCATACTTTTGAAGTGACAATATAATTTTGTCCGTGGTGAAACTCTGGTGATTGCCATGTTTTCACCCAGAAAAGTTTCCTACACATTGACAATGGCCATATGGTAATGGATCAAAAATCAATGGTGGATCAAAAATTAAGGCCCGACAAAAAAAAAACACATATTTCATTCATTCTTAGTATGAGACGCATCCAAATTTAGGGGCGTCTACTTTGAACCATAAAATCCCCATCTGTTCAAAAATCTTATCCTCAGCAACTCGGCAATACTCGGCATCCGGCGTGCACCAAACGCGGAGTCGGACATTGCCTCGTCACGAAACTTCGGGCGGAGATTCATACCCTCCGGTAACTTGGCTGGGAAATGCCCCAACTCAACTGGCATGAAAAAAGGAAAAATTCATCTAAAAATGGAGGGATTGCTATGGAATTGCAGCCTTTTTTTGTGATAATTTACTGATTTAAGAATCATGGATTTCCCATAGCTATATTAAATTGAAAATCAAGAAAGATGGTTGGAACAACCATCTAGTCTACATATTCAAGTCCTGTGGTCAACTACTGTAGTTGATGATGAGTCTATCCCTCCCTTATTCTATCTTTGTAGATCTGCATGCTCTAACTACGTTGTTTACCAAGCAAGTTGGGTTGAAGGGCCTCGTCTCTCCAAAATGGATATCAAAATGGTGTCCCTTTTGTGGGGCAGACACCTTGTATGTCACAACAGACCAACAAGTTTGAAACATCTCTCCGAAATTGCATTTTTTTTGTAGTTTGCATTCCCCCGGTCCTCCGGTCGCGATACTTGATCTCAAAAAATCGAAACCTTTAGCACTTGAATATTGTGGATCCATATTCAACTCAAACATTGGGTTCAGATCATGTGTTCGTGCTCGGTGTTGAGCAAAGATTTCACAGTTTCCCGGTTCCATGGATAGAACTATCAGCCTTGATACACGTTTCATACATGGAAGTTGCTAATGTTGCTATGAATGGCTGATTGGATTTGTTCCAAAATAGGGTACCGCACGCTTTTCCATGAGGCTTAAAACGTGATTTTCCCGAAATAAACGGCCAAACTGTTTTTCCCCAACAACTAAATGGTTTTGCGCTGTTGCGCGGCACCGTCAGAAGAAGGTGACAAACTAAAGGGCGAAGATGGCCTTTGCTGATGCGATCTGTTTCTGAAGTTCCATCTCAAGTCCGCCACTGTCTGGTGGGAAGCCAAATATTTCACTGAACTGAAGCAAGGTCTCGCCTTTGTTGGAGAGCTTGGGGCCTTTGGGCAGATTCTAACTAAGCCAAGAATCGTTCAATGTGGAAGCAAAAAGACCCCGACCCCAGGGCGCATGGGTATACAGGAGCTATCTTCCCATTCTCGCCCCTGTGGGTGGGGGTTGGTGGGGTAAGTAGTAGTTAGTAGTAGAGAGTAGCAATTGGTGGACAGAATGGGTAGTTGAAGGCGGACGGGCGCCGTCGGGTTCACGGCAGACGGCATGGGCGGGTGGGTCTCGGTGGTGTCTCTGTGGTCTGGTGTCTCGGCGGTCTGTCGCTGGTGTCTCGGTGGATTTTGGTGGCACCTCGGCGGTGTTGCGGTGATCGCATTTGATGCTGAAATTTACAAGGAAAATGCCGGATGCTTCCGATACCAGCTCCATTTATCGTAAGAACCCCTTCAGTGTGGCCACACTACTTGAGGAAAAAAATAATCAGCAGTTTAAGATTCTGGATATCTTCACTTTAGGCTGGTGGGATTATGTGGGATTTCACTACTCGTCACTGTCCGTGGAAGTCAGAAGGATTTGCCTACGAGGAAGCACCAAAAAACACGACCCCTGCTGAGAGAAGGCACTGTCTAGCCGGTGATGCATCTTGCCAAGTGTCTGACATGAATGTCCAAAATTTGTTTCTATCGCTTTTTTGTCTGCTTCAAAATTCCAGTAATAAACGATAAACGTCTGCGTTCTCAGGGGACAAGGGGGCCACATCGTTTGAAGCCTCCATGGCACATCATGACACCAACCATAGTCGATGACGGCAAGCTCTGGCTCATGTACTGAAAAAAAACGAAGTTTAGCTCCAAATAGTTCCAGCTCAGTCAACTTCGGCTCCCTAAATTCCCTGCGATCTCCACGGTCGGTGATGTCTCGCTAGTCTCTTGGTGGGTCTCTCGGTATCTCGGTGGTGCCTCGGTCATCATTTTCCCGCCGGAAACTGCAATTTTATGGGTATGGTATTTTTGTCATTTATGGCTTTGGACCCAAAATTATGGTGTACCCCCAACTTAATTATATTTTGTGATCATCTTCCCAATAAAAACATGAATATGTGGTGGATAGATATAGGAACCCCTAAACAGATAGAAAGGCAATTTCTCAATCCGTTTTTGTTTTTACTTGTTCATCCTCTTGGGGTTGTTATATTTCATTTTCAGACAATCCCATTTGTTCATCGCGGCGAGCGATAGAAGCGCGCCTACTTTGCGTGTGATGCGGTGGGAAGGTCGGCGTCAGCGACCGCATTGCCTCGTAGTCGTCCCACAAAGGGAGTCCCAAAGGTCCATATGGGTATACTAACATCCCTTAATGAACATGGTATATCATGGTATATCATCCAACTTTTGACTGTATTTTGTTATATAATATATATATATATACTGGTTGGTGGTTGAGCCCTACCCCTCTGAAAAATGATGGAGTGAGTAACAGTTGGGATGGTTATTCCATTCCCAACTGAATGGAAAATCATAAAATTCATGGAACCAAACCACCAACCAGTATATATATATATAAAGAGTCTCACACTGACCTCTCTTTTACATCCACTCCGCAGCAGATTGTTGAAAAATAGAAGAAAATCTTAGGCTCAAATCATGCAAAATTTAAGGAGTGTAAGCTCGGCCAGACCCGCAGCTACACCTGTCCCTCATCTCCCAGATGGTGTTGGGCCAGACCCTCCTAACCATCCAGTCGAGACTGAAGAATCATTCGGTTCAAACCTTCAATTTAGATCACGATCGCCCATCAAGCGAAAAAAGTTTTTCCCCCTTTCGTTTCTTAGCCCTTTTGGGCTTATCTTTGCCCTTCTTGGGCTTCGTTCCACGTCCCCCTGGCCTTCCCTGTCTTCGACAGGGAGGCTCAAGTGTTTTGAAATTCGGGGAAGAAACAAATTTCTGGAAAACTTTCAAGAAAGGAGCTAGTGATGGATGAGTAGGTGGTAAATGCAGCTCTGCGAGCACTGCTAATCCTTCATTGATATATGTTCTGGCAGTCTTTGGCGCTTGCCAGCGCCCCTGAAGGAGGATCTTGTCAAGCGAATGGTGGCGGCCAAACCACCAAGTCGCACCTCCACGTCTCAAACTGTACGGTCGAAACTGGTACTGTTGAAGCTTGAGGGTCTCTAGACATTGATTGAACAATGCACGCCATTGGGCGGGGCTAGTGGCAAACCCTGAGGTCGAAGAAGCAATGGCCTTCCATTGTACAAGGAAGTTGACAACCAAGTCGTATCCAACAACACAGGACTCAGCGGCGCCCAACCGCTTACCGCCTTTAGTTAGGCCCAATGAAACAATAACTTTGGATTGCTGCCGGTCACATAGGAGATGACAGGATTTAATCCCTAGCAACTCTCCTGTACGTAACATTGCATAATAGCCAAGCATTAATGACACTCCAAAGCTGTAATGTTGATTGAAGAATGCCCAGCCCACCATTGCGTGCAGTACATGTTCAGGCAAAGGAGGTGCCCTGTTGGGCACTTCATTCAAACTCCAGGTTTTCAACAGTCTCCATGCACCCTGCAAATGTCCCCGTAGCTTGGCATCTTGATCTTGGAGCCCAGCCACGGTGTCGCTGGCCTGGGCCCTCCCATATCCGTGGGACCACAGGTGCTCCAGAAAATCACAAACCAATGGGTCTAGCTGAGTGCGTTGTTTGGGTAAGACTAAGTTGTTTTGATGCAAAAATCTCAGGAACTCATCAATGGCTTTATTGTACCGGGCTTTTGTAGCTGGCTGCACTGTCAAGTCCCGTAGGGGACCAAGTCGTTGGCGTTGTTTTGCTCTCTCAGACTGTGACCCTCCCTCGAGGATACGTTTAGGCATGTCTAAACTTGGTTTTGACCTTCCTCCCCCACCGACTTGGCTTGTCGGCAGGGTTCTGGTCAGTGTGGACGTAGCCCCATAGGGCCTGGGAGGAACTGCACAGTAAGAGAGCATTAATCTTTGCCAACGACGAACGAAGCTTGCGGCTACTGGAACGGCCGCGGGACAAAGCATGGAGGACAACGAGGGAGTCCACCAGATGAATGAAACGGTGGCCCACCTGGCCCCGATGCTGTAGTCTCCACTTGAGGGTGGTAAGGACAGCACGAAGTTCCAATGAATTGATATGCTCCTTTGAGCCTGTCCATGTCCACCCGGATACCACGCGCCACTTCCACAGCCGGGATGGCACAGATGTTCGCAGCCTCTGGTACTTGCAGAGCTGGCTGGAGGGCGCGCTAAGCATGATATCTTCGCCTTTAACACTAATCATGTTCGAAAGTTTTTGTACCAGCAAGGGTCCGCAATCGGGAGCATTGCCTCGCAAGGGCTGGAGGGGCCGCCTCCAGAGCCGGGATTGCAGGAACACTCGCCCATCAGGAGTCATCAAATTGACCAACTCCTGTGGTGTGTACTTTGGGCAGAGCCCAAGAGTGCCAAAGAGCTGAGCCAGCAGCCAAGAGACTACTTGTACCGACCATGAGTTGCCAATGAGAGTGTGCCGTGCATCGCTATGTTTTGTGGTTCCGCGAGATTGCTTGTTGACGCAGTTCATGGTATAGCCAACTGGGAATCCCATGATGAATTCCTTTTCTTCAATTGACGGAAGACGGACTTCTCCACCTCGCCCCACGAGCAGGTTCCGGCGTGCGTACTGATAAGGAGGATAGCGGTAGCTGTCCAGCTCCCATCGGCGGATTTCCTCCTGAGTGCACTGCGCCAATCCTGCTGGCCGGCGACCCGGCAAGGCCCTCGGCCTAGAGGTGGTAAAGGTGGGGTAAGGTCGGGTAGGATCAGTCTTGATCCACCCTTCCTGACACACCTCTTGGAGGTCCTGAAAGGCTGTAAGCTGAACCTCCTGTGGCACACTGTCAAGGTGATGTAAGCCAGGGAACCGTGGCCTACTGCACCAGGAGATTCCACCAGCATCACATCTCCACGGTAGGCACCCAAAGGCCTCGGACATAATGTTGCGATCCCGTTCATCCATAGAAGCAACGCTTTCCATGAGGCCATGGACTTGACTCCATGGAAAGTGCTTACGAACGAGATCCAGTACCCTGGGAACATGAAGAAACAAGCGGGATCGCTCATCCTTGAGTGCTCCTTTGCGGTCGGCGTTGAGTCCGCTGACGCCCTGACAAGGAGGGCCACCTCCTACGACCACTACGGATACCTGGGAGTAATCACGTGCCCACTCCCGCACCATTTGTTCGTTGATGTCCTCTACCCGAGGAACATGGCGGGCCTCCGGAAATTGGCTTTCGACCACACGAATTGCAGTGGGGTCAGCTTCCACGCTCACGTGGCCAGCCATCTGCAACCCCAAGAGGTCCATCGCCACTCGGAGGGCCCCAATTCCATCAAACAAACCAATTGAAAGAACCTGGTGTTCCTGGCGTAACTCCGGAAGCTCACCTCGGAGTTTACCTTCACTAACCAGGGCACCCCACCGCGTGGTCCCCGCTGATGCACAGATTCCACCTCCCGAACAGGAAGCGTCACTGCAAGTGACCTGGGAGTGGAAAGGCAGCCTGAAGTTAAGACGTGCCAGGGGAATCAGGCTGACGAGGCGCATAATCTCCGCTTTGATTGTTGGCGGAAAGGGTCGAAGCTGAGGCCCATCATTGCTGAAGCTTTCGATAAGTTGCCAGACCGGGTTGAGAGACCCAAGGAGGGGGCGGCGAAACATTGAAAAGTACACCAGCCCTCCACACACGACCTGTAATTGTTTTTGGGTGACCTTCTCCTGGTCCATCAAGGAGAGAGCTGCCGAAATGTACTTGAGAAGTTTACTTTCTCGCGGATATGCCACTCCCTCCTGACCGTCGACCTGGGCCCCCTGGACCTCCGCCCGCACCTGGCGACTGACGCTCTTCTTGAGGTTACGTGGGACCTCCCATAGCTCATATTCGTTTCGAAGCGCCAGAGCCGATGGGGCAAGGCTGCCAGCCATTCCGTTGACCCCTATGCTTTCCACCTTCTCGAGGAGGTCATAATTGTCTAAGTAAATCCTCCAGCTTGGGTTGTGCTGTGTCAGAGAACGGTCCTTCCGAATCTCCGCCTCAGGAGGATTCACTGCATCATGGGGGTCTTGCCCGGAGCTCCACAGGGCCAGGTTCCGGTGGACATGCTGGGCTAGTGAAACTGAATTCAAGAACCCCATTGGGAGAACCCGAGCTGCCAGATATGTCTCTCTGCCCTGCAGGTGAGGAGCCAAACAACAGTCTGGCACCCTCTTGTTGAAGGCTAGATATTTATGCCAGGCAAGTGGTACTGCCATCGTATAAAAGAAACAGCGGACATCCTCGCTGCTGATTAGCAAATTCTCACTTGGCTGCAGGAAAAACGGGTTCATTAAGCTCCAAGCAGGCAGTGTTTCAACGTCACCTCTTAAAGGGTGAGCAAGATGATTCAGTGGGATCAAGTTCATGATCAACCGAAAAACTTCGGTGTCGCCCACCCATTCATCTTTAGTGACCCCAAAAAGGCCATTGAGCAGGGGCCCCTGCCCAGTATCAAAAACCTCCTCAACTGGCAGCAGCATGCATACCCCGGCACGAACGAGGCCCTGGCACACTGCAGCCCAATGCTCATCCCTGACCATCACACGAGGGGGTTTCTGTAAGATCCACGAGGAACGATCTTTAATAAAGGAGTCGAAATTCATTACGTAGTGACGAGCTCCTAGGGTACACACCTCTTCGAGTGGAACCCTCCCGATTTCCTCGGGGAGGGCTGGCGCAATATTTGCCCAAGAAAAGGTCCTTGCCGTACGAACTTCATCCCCTTTATAATCGATACCTCTAGTGTTGAAAAACTCACCCCATGAAAACTGTTCCACCGTGCCCTCCATCTGTTGGAGGCGAGCAACATCCTTAAGCAGGAGTCGCAAACATTCCTCAGTTACCTTTGAAACCTTGCCATCATAGTGAAGCTCACCACCCCACAAGGAATTGAGAGAGGTGCAAATAGCCATCATCCAAAAAACAGAAGGCGAATCCAAGTCAGGGAAAACTTCAACCAAAGAGCTCCTAGAAGTGGGTAAAGGAAAAATGTCCTTTGACTTCCGTTTACCCATGGCCGAGCTGCGGAGTGTTAAAACTTCTAGCAGCCTCTGGTGAACATGCACTCCCAACTCATGAATTTTCAAACCACTCAAACTATTTGATCCATCTTTTTTGCGCTCATCGGACCAGGCTACGATCCCGGTCTCTGCCTGATGGGCGTTGCCATCGTTGGCAGATGAAACAAAAGGTGCCGGAAAGGTCTCGGCCTGCACCCCTCCCGGATTACACATGGGAGGACTTGTTGGAAAAAGACAGAGGGTCTTCTGGCTCTGCACTAAACGCTGAACCTCCTCTGTAGGTGATGGGAGCCCAGGGCGGCCCAAGCCTGCCCGTTCTCCCGCAGTGAAACTAGCAGCTCCTGTGATAGCTTCAGGAGCCACTCCTGTCAAAGTCTCCACCCTCCCGCTGTAAGTTTGCCTGGGGGAGTGAATCACCTCTTCTCCTTTCCTTTCCCTTTCTGATTCTTGCTGTCCTTCGGCTGGTCGTCCTTCTTCCAAGGCTCTCTGTCTCCTTTCTGCTGCCCCTTCCCCTTGCTCTTGCCATCTCCTTTGTACGCGCTCGCACTCTGGGACTGCCACCTCGTTTTTGCCTCCTCGAAGTCCTCCTTCCTGGCATGTTGTAGCTCTGTGCGCGCTGCCAGTCCTCCCGTGTCTCCAGGGAGAATCTCCATCCTTTGGGCGATGCTCCAGCTTGTGCCGTGGCAGACAGCCTCCTGCGCCTTTAGACGCTGTGCCAGGATGTCGGCCGCTGCCGCGACTTTGCCTCGCAACAGGCAGTCGAGCGCTGCCGACAAGTTCAGGAGCTCTCGGCTCTGCGCGCCGGTGCTCCTTTTTGCCAGCACACTCCTGAAATACAGGAGTGCAATCGGGCGCACCGCTGTATCGTCCATTTCCTCGCCCGACAACGTCAGCAAGGACCTCTTCATCGTGGTGATCGCCTCTGTTGTCAGTGCCCCCGGGAAGCGCTGAGCCACCCCCTTGACTTTGGTCTCCTCCAGGAACACTGACTCGGGGCCCTTGAAGTCCTCCACTGTCGAAGGTGAAGAGCTGTCGCTGCTGTCCTCGGACCCACTGCTGGTCTTGCTCTTTTTGCTCGCGATGAATTTTTGGGCCCTTGAAAGGACTCATCGACGCACCCTTTCTTTGGGATCGAGACCGGTCCCTGCGAAGAGGCTCTTGAGTTCTTTCTCCAAGGCTTTGGATGCATGACGTCCATCCAGGATATCTTTTTCTTTTTTCTTGGCTCTCTTCTTTTTCTTCTTCTTGGGCACGCTCTCCTCCCTTTCTGACTTGGGAGACTCCTGACCTCCCGTGCCGTCTCCTGCAACCCTGGTCTTCTTCCTCTCGTCCGGCTGGTTGGCTACAGCATAGGCTCTCGCCCTGAGCCCCCTCATCTCGTCGCCCTCTTCTCGTTCCGGCTCTCCGCCTTCCAAGTTGGAGGTCCAGCCCTCGTCTCCTCCAGGATTCAGCCTTCTGCCCTTCACTGCATGTAACAGGTAGTCCCCTGTTGTCTGCTTGCCGCATCCCTTCGGGCAGATGTGACACCGGAAGGGTTGCTGAGGGCGGGCTGTGGATGCTTTCAGCACACCCTCGCTCGTAGTCCCTCTCGCCTTCAGGAGCACCGACACCTCGCCATCCTCCACCTCGAGCTTGATGATGCTGCCAGCTATCTGCGCGGGGGCCCCAAAGTAGTCCCCCTCGGTGACTACCAATGAGCACCCTGGGCCCAATGCTAATGGAGGGACATCGCACAGTGGTCCCTCCAGTCCTCGCTCCCAGAGAGTCCCCCGTCCGTGGACAGCCGGGCGCCTGAGCACTCCTCTCCTCAATCTGGTGGCCGGCCGGTGCAGAGCCACCGCTCCGGCTTTGGCCTTGGCTTTTACCTTGGCTTTTGGAGCCATCCTCACCAGCCTTGGTCTCTACGCCGAGGCTTGCCTTCTTGCCAGCCCCGAAACTGTCTGCCTCGCTCCCTTCTCTTGACGCATTTGTTGTTCTTCTTCCTCTTGCCAAGTCGCTGGCGCTCCTCTTTGGGGGTTCGAGGCCTGCGCACAATTGGCGGCCGCTCAGGAGACGGGGGCTCTGCGCACTCCCTTCCCCTCCTGTCGCCGGTGTCCCTCCCAACCTCGCCGTCGTGGGACCTCTTGTGACGGCCTGCTCCTGAAGAACCCTTAGGAGCCCGGGGGGAGGGATGCCTACGGCGATCTACCCCGCGTCGGTGTTCGCTGGGCAGTCGCTCCTCACGCTTCTCTCTGTCTGCCTTTGCTGCTTCTAGCCCACAATTCCTCAACTGCAATGCCTTGCTCAAATAGTGGGGGTCACACCTGTCAGGTGTCCTGGCGGGATGCAGGATCACGCCGTTGCGGTGCTCCACGGCCACCCGCTCCGGCCCCTCAGCCACACCCCCCTTTGGAGAACCAGCTTGATCCTCCAGCACCTCCTGGTCTCCTTCTTTTCTTACTTGCTCACTCTTATCGGCGTCCTCCTTGTCTGACTTCTCAACTTCTTTTTCCTCCTCTGCTTCGTCCTCGAGATAGCTGTATTCGGTCTTGTCGGCCTCGCTCTTTGCGGTGGAGTGAGGCTTGCCCTTGGACCCGGGGGGTAGGTCCCTTGTCTCCCCCTCTGGAGCTTCTACGCCCTTGGAGTTTCCGGCTCCTACTGTCTGACCAATTTCAATCAGGTCAGATAGTTCACCAGCTGCCCCTCTGAGCAAGCTGGTCACCCGCCTTTCCTCGGCAGGTGGAAGACCTCCTGATTGAAGGAGGCTAAGGATCCTTTGACCTGCCCTGCAAGCCCCACAAATCGGACCACTGAAAGTCCGACAAACCGTGCAAGACATCAAGAGCTTAAGCCAAAACACTGGGGAGGTAAAAAAGGTGGTAAGTGGATACTCTTTAACCCCGGGGCCGTAGGGACATATATATCACAATTATATCTCCATAACTATCCCATCGAATCCACAGTTTTGATGGTCAAATCCCACCAACTTCCGGATTTTCCCATGAACAGACCTCCAGTTCTTCAGGTTTCCCAAGTCGTGGGGGGTACCCCCAGTCATCATCCACTTTAGATTGGGATTTTCCATTCTGAACCATCCATTTTTGGGTATCCCCATGGAACCCCCCATGTAGTTCCAGCAGTTTGAAGGAAGCCACCGGCGCCTGTTTCTGCTGGGCTCGGCGGATCAGGAGCTCCATACAGATCAGAAAGCGCTGCGACACCTGCAGACTCGTCTCACCGGGTGGGGAGCGAAATCCTAAGCGCCAGTTGATATTGTAGGTGGTTTATACCACTATTTCTAGGGTTGAAAACCATCCCTTAATGGTGCAGGATTTCTTAAGCCACAGTTTTTCTCTGGAAAGTTGGATGTATGCCAGTTGCGTAGCATCAATCTTGGGAATTCATCAAACAATTGGCATATTGGGTTGTCCAGTCCCCTTTCAATCAGGGATTTCTTCCTGAAACATAGGAAACTGCTGGCAATTTTGAAGATCTGGATCATGGAATAGTGTCTCGTATATCTTGATAGCCAAAAGAAAATGGGACATCATCAATAAGAATTCCATGTAGAGGGTGGTCAACCAGGATGGAAAACGAACCTTGAAGACGTGGCACTTTGGGAGAGGGGGGAGTTGATCGACGTGTCCCATGGGGGCTCTCCATTGATCGACCAAACAGTGGCTTCGTTTACAAAGCACTTCGGAAACGGCTTACCCTCTGGTAAACTAACATAGCCATGGAAAATCACCATTTTTAATGGGAAAACTCACTATAAATGGCCATTTTCAATAGCTATGTTAAATTACCAGAGGGTAGTTCGCCCTTCCTGAAATCATCGAAAATCCTATCTGTTGCAAGTCTTGACGAAGTAAACCACGTCTCGCACCTGGTGGTAAATACTATCTCCACTAAGCCTGCAAGTTTCATACAAAGGGAAATTTGAATAAGATTGAACTGACCACTGGGTGCGCTCTGTTCATTGGAGCGGGACTTTGTCAAGTGCCAATTTGGGCGCCGCTGGGAATAAATTGTGTTATGTCAAGTTTTTGATGGTTCAATCCTCGTTTTTCCCTCTCCAAAGCAGAACATCAGAGACAAGAAAACATGTTTTAATATCCTGGTTGTATTTTTTTGCAAGGGTTCCACTCCTAAACACTTACCCTTTTTGGAGGTTTCATTGGTTTCATTCATGTCAACTCCAACATTGGTAAGTTGCTAGGAGTGAGCTTTTTATATAACCTGGAAATTCATGGAAATTCGAGGAGGACACAGATGACTAATTAACATGGAACGATATCCACCTGGAAAGAACTAAGGTTTAAAAATATGTGCGACCATGTGGGACCAACATCATTTCTGGTGTCATTTTTTGCGGGTGCAAATGTGGGCCCAAAATCGTTCACGTGGACCATAATTGAAGTTGTTCTGGGTCAAAAATGCCGAATTTCCATGTAAAATCGTCATTTTGCAACTATCCAGATTCCGGGTTTCCTAAAATGGGGGGGTACCCCTACATCATCAATTTGAATGGAATCTTCCATGAAAGATTCACCCTCCAGCCACTGGGATCATCAAGCCATATTCGATGAACCCCACCTGCAACTCTTTGAAGACAAAAGCCAGTTTTCTTCGCATGAACTCCACCACCACGATTTGCTGCGCACGCTGGGCAGGTGGGGTATGGCTTTCTGCCCTAAAATTTCGTGAGTTGAGGTGCCATAGAAAGGTGCCATAGAAAGGTTTCAGACTTGGTTTATCGTGGCTTCTCTTGGTTTTCTCCATTTTTTTCAGCTGGAAAAACCCACAAGTTCATAAATATCATGCTTCCCATGCACATGGCCATTCTGGGCTATGTCTATTTTTTGGAACCCACTGAAGTATACGGGTTGGTGGAGGGTGGGGGGTGAAGATTTGCATCAGGTCTGCATGGTGGCGATCCAACAGTCAGGGAGTGAGTAGTTGGGGTATGGTTCCGGACCTATTAAAAATGGTTTGGGTCAGTTGAAAATAGCCCATTTATAGATGGTTTACCTATTAAAAATGGTGATTTTCTATAGCCATGTTAGTTTACCACAGTGTAGTTGCCGCGTTGCCGTTTACCAAAGACACTGCAGAAATTCCCCCACCGGGCGCGGTGGCCCGAAAAAGATCTTCCGCTTGAAGCGGCTTGGATTGGACTTGTCATCTGGGTATCAAGCCTGTGAGATTCCAATGGATCAATAGTTGGACCACAACAACTTGGGAGGCCAGGAATGTTGACCCACCGAAAGTTGAACCAACAAACCTCCGGGGTTGGCCAGCCAAAATGGATGAGTTTATTCAAAAATATTGGGAAATGTTACCAATGTTAAGCCCCAGATGAATGTTGAAAGCGGTTGGTAAAAAGTTGATGGGCAACCAATTTAATGACTTTAATGGCAGAACTCTAGGAAATCAGCGAATGTGACACTACCTAGCTTCGCTGGGTGACTCGTAGCTGGACCTGGTGACCAAAACCTACACCAATCCTTTCACCCAGTTTACAGGTCCTACACCAGCGCGACCCCGGTGAGATGGAAGCTGGTGAAATCTCCGTTCTGGTTGGCCCCTCCAGCAGGTACTCTCTGGTTTTTTCGTTTAACGAACTGGAAAGATCCACCATGGTGTTTTAATAGCTAAATCGACTATAAATATCTATATATCATAAATGGATAAAACATGATAAAACAAAATTGCCGTGGACTGCGGGAAAATTCTGCAATCAGTTGGATAATGTTGGATACAAAGCCAAAGTCAATGGATATTTTCATGGGCCATGGCTTCAATAGCACACTGTGCTCCTCATTCCGCCGGGTACGGCCCTTGGCCGATGGCCGGACCTCCGCAGTAGGAGATGCGTTTGGAAGAGGTGTGCCAGCAGCATACCTGCGCTGAGGCGCTGAGGCGCTGACTGAGGCTTGATGCGGGTTGACTGTGCGGTGCTTAGCTAACTGATATTTTGAGTCAGAGGGCTTCAAAAACGATTCATAAATCGACGAAATCTGATATTATTTGTGGTTTTTATATGTTTTTATCACCTGAATTGTGTGGAAATGTCTATGAAAATAGCCTATAGAATGTGCTGTCCCTCTCATGCTTCCAAGTGTTCCAAGTGTATCCCAAAGTCTCACAATAGCAATGGCAGAGTTCCTCGAATCTCCACAATAAACATCTTGTTGGTTGGATTAACCTTGAGGAAACTCATGATGTAACCGCCATTTCAGGAACTCATGCCTCCCATAAAAAACAAAAACTTGAGACCCCCTGAACATCCTGAACTAGTCCCGGATTCTCCATCCCAGGGCACCACTTGTCGTCGTTTTTGACAATCCGATAGACTTTCGACACATTGGTCAAAGGAAATTCGATAATTCGACCTGTCAAAGACGCTCTGTGCTCTGGTCATCAAATAACACAGAATGAATAGCATGCACCTGCCTCTAGAAATGAAACTACCACAATGATTCAGCCTACAAAACCGTATGCTATGTGGTCAGTTCAAGAAAAAAAATCTCATTTGAATACCTGTGGGGGGATTTCCAAGCCATGTTTGATTACTGTGTAGCTAATTCTCAACAGCAGCGACTGTTGGGTTTCAATCTCCTGGTCATTTTTCCTCCATTGTGGTCCGCCCTAACCCTGGAACCCCCACGTTGAATCCTGGGAACCTGCTGGGGTTCCAAAAAGCTGGGTTCGTCGGACATGTTTCGATGAATCCGGCTGAAACTTCCCCGTTAAAAAACACATCGAAAATTTCTACGGGAGGTAAAATTGGCTTTAAAAAAAAGCGAAAGATGGTCAAAGTACCACAAAGTCCCCAAAAAAAGTGGCTTTCCAACCATCACTGATTTTTTTTGAGCCTTGCGCAACCATCTTCAAAAAGTGGAACCAGAAAATTTTTAACACAACGGCCGGGGTATGGTGAAAAGATGTGAAAAGCATAGGTGGTATACCACCCATTAGGGTTTAGGGTTTATACCATCTTCAAACAACTGCCCAAAAAAAATCTCACCACAACTGGCGTCATCTTCGAGGGACCATTGCTCTGGTCCAACTTCAAAGTGGTTAAGTCCTGGCAAGAGACCACCAACTTGGGTTTTTTTCACCACCAATGGTGGGGTGCTCTAACCAACTTGGGACCTACAAAAACGATGTATAAAACATGTATAAAACATATATCTACATATATATATATATACACCATATATTGATTGATTGTTATGACATACTCATTGCTAATTAACAATATGAATATATATATATATCATTGTTGCCTATATTGTCAATGAAATACCATTGGTTAGTTCTTGATTAACTGGTTGTGGATTGTTAATGGTTGTTAATCACAAATAATTGTTCAACCACACAGCAGTAAGGGTTCCAGCTTCCAGGGTTGCAGGGTTCCATTGTTCCTTCCCTTAAACACGCATCCGCGACGCACCATATCTATCTGAGTTTGCAGTAGGGCCATCCGTTCCTGCGGTCATATGAAATACATTGAAATACCCCATTTTGTTTGTGGCCCAATGAACGAATCCAATACGAAACCAGCGTTCTGGGGGATCAAAACAAAGGGCCATTTCGAAATTGAGCAAGTGACCATCTCCCTAAAACTATCACGTTTCAGTCAGGAAAGTATGGCCACCTTCGCTGGGATTTAGACCCAGATTGGACCCAGATTGGACACATTTTGGCTATAGCCCACTTACTTTACTGCTCAAAGCAAAATATGTTTACGCTACTCCCCATCATTTCATGGCTGTCAGCCTCTAAAGTCCCCGAAATTTGACCCTGCATCAAACAGAAATTGCGTTCCGGAGAATCGCCCAGTCACAAATGATGCTGCTATGTTGAATAACGCAGTACTAGACAAATGATTAACCTCACAATGTAATATGTTTGCATGTAACAATGTAATAATGAAGATACCTTATATCATTATTTAAAAAAAAAAACACGAATCATCGTGTAAAGAAACGTGGTGAAAATCTCAGCTTGAAATCACAGAGTCACGAGACTTACCATCCTCCATAAGCTGGACGTGGATGTCAGCATAGTCTCGATTTGAGGTCAGCTGGGTGAGGTACATCCCTGACGGACTGGGAGATGTTCAATTCAGCAAAATGTCCATGGAATTCACAGTAGAAATGGTGATTTAACGGGGACCTAGTGGGGATTCAATTGGACTGTATTTATCATCATATATACAGTTCATGAATTGTGATAATGCCCAGTGTCTCAAGGGTTGCAAAACCCCTTCACCAACATCAACCAACAAAGGGTTTTGAACACTGTTCAGCTTTGCATGTTTTTTCATCACCATCCTTGTCCCGCAAAGGGCACGTGTGATTTTTGGTATCTTATGCTGTATCTTGGAAGGGTACCATCTGGTTATGACTAACATAGCCATGGAAAATTCACCATTTTTAATAGGTAAACCATCTATTTCTATGGGCCATTTTCCATGGCTATGTTTAATAACCAGATGGTAAATCAAGTGATAGATCACTGTGACTGAAGCCAGTTGCACATGGGACAACCCTGGGAATTGCAGCTATTTTCACCTGGCTGCTACGGACTTGTGGGAATGAGGCAGGAAAAAAATGCGGAGATGATTGTGTGACCAATGAAGGATCTTTGTGCTTGCAAAAAGTGGTCCTTTCCCGCTGAGTGTGGACTTCACACCGTGGGCGATCGCAGTCTTACTTTTTTGGCTCTCAGATACCTCTTCAAGTTGATGTCTAGTGGGATATCCAATATCAAAACTTCGTTCTGTGTTCGGAAATAAACCCAAAGAATGCAAACTAGTTGGTTTAGCCTTTGGGTTGCCCGAATATCCCAGGTTTTCCACAGGCATCTGCGCTTCAGTAGACCCGGGGAACATGAAGCCAACTGATAAAATGAAGAACAGACAGGTAGGTGGACCTACACCGTGGATTCGCAAAACGTACTCAAAGTCCAACACATCTTCAAAATCAGATTTTGTGTCTTGAGACCAATAAAATTACTCAAGACGCTTGACGCACAGTTTGCTATCAGCTTGTGGTAGCCGCAAGAATCAAGGTGACCCAGTCAGCTGAATCATCGGCTGTCAAAAGCCTGGTAGAAAATGGTTTTCACGCCAAAATAATTTGTAGATGGATGTTCATTCCCCCAAAATGCGATATGGAAATTTATATGGAATTTATGGGCAATTTGATCCATCCGTTTTTTTTTCTAGTTGACTTGCAGCACAAAAACCCACACGGCCTGTGTGCAGTTCGATGGCAAACTCCCGGTACATTTCCAGCAGTTTTTCCTTTCGCACCTTGCAACTCGGCGAAATTGTCCATGGTGCTGTCACCTTGTGGTTAGCTTTCCCCATGAAAAGTGGGTTTGATGTGGGAAACCGCCATAAACAACTACCACTTGGGGAAATTGTCTAGAAGTTTAGACCACCCATCTATGGTGATCATGGTCAAAGTCATTTGTGATGTCCGAGAAAAATCGAACATGGAGACCGAGAACAGAGTGTGATGAATGTGCTTGTTGCTGAAAATTGCATGCTTCAGGTGTTATTTTGCTGCTTAAACCTCATTTTACTGTGATTCTGATACCCTGGGATATATGTGCCCAGTAAATCCACAGGTTTTGTCAGTAGAACCTCTCATCTTTCTTGGCATTTCATTCAAGTATAATCCACAAAAAGAGAAGTTGGCAACAAAAATAGTGATAAATGACTAACCTCTACCTGTTTGGGGGTTGCATTTAAGTCATTTAAGTATAGTCCCCAGATTGTGTTGGAAAATCCGCTTGACAATTCCCTTCTTGTCCGACGGGTGAAACATGGTGAAACCGAACCTCCTCCGCCTCATCAGCGGTGATGTTGGGCGGCACGGGGTACCTGGACATTTATACAGACATTGATCTTTGTACAAGGACGAATGCTCATCTCATGTCTCATATTATAATATACCTGTGTATGTATATCCATGTGTATGTATATATATATATATCCATATATAAAGAGCACGCACAAACCTTCTTTTTAATAACCACTCCGCAGCAAGTTTGTTAAATAAAAGGGGAAACCTAAGACAATCGCTTAGGTAAGAAATCGGGAATGAGTGAAAGAGTTGCCAGGCCA
>Ga0126342_10006851_pt1 | contig 20280 bp, 16 predicted proteins | sample Cyp1metagenome_FD_92528 | JGI IMG/M metagenome (GOLD analysis project Ga0126342, IMG submission 92528) | Coral microbial communities from Lord Howe Island, Old Settlement Bay, Australia - Cyphastrea 1 metagenome | ecosystem: Host-associated > Invertebrates > Cnidaria > Coral ...
GCACAGGGGGTTGATTAATACCGCGGGTTTATTAATCCTGGGGGACCACCTCTTTTTAAATTACAAAAAAAAAATGGGCAGAGGGGGTTGATTAATACCGCGGGGATTATTAATCCTATGTTGGCATTACTTATAATTGGTATTTCGGGCCATAACTGTAATGGTTTGTTGAATATTTATTCGTCATGATCGTTTAATAGCAATACAGTAATCAACGCACTCAGATACTCGTACCTATATACTAATATGTGAATAATATAGGAATAATCATAGTACTAGTTATATAGTCATGATTGATATGTCATGATTGCTGAACAATAATAGTAACTTAATATATCAACAATAGATCAATGATGATTTTCCCAATGATATATCAATAATTGATTACTTGGGGACCATAAATACTATTATATACTTAGGTATCTCCCCATTAAGTATATTATATAATCATTATCATATATATATATATAGAATATACAACTGGAATATTATCTATTATCACTAGCTATAATATATATATATATAACCATATGTGCCATTGTATATATATATATATATATATATATGTTATCAATATTATATAACACTATATAACCACATAATGTATAATCAGATATAGATATCTATCATTAATATTGTATATGTTTAACAAATATATTATATTAATACTAAATATATAATATTAATAACATGGTTAAATATATGACATTAATACCAGGGTTAAGTACTATTGATCTGATATATAATACATTAATGGTATTTAATACTAGATATCTAGTTATATGGTATTTAGTACTAGTTATATTATATATATATATATATATCTGGTTCATTATCATTTAACCATATTATCTATATATATATGTATAACAAGTTTTATATCTTTAATACCATATATCATATAGATATCCCATATATTATGATATATATATATATATCATACCAGATATGTATAACATTATATAACCAGCTACGGTATTAATATTACATTTATATTTAACCATATATATATATATATATTAATATTAATAACGTTGTCAAATATATAACATTAATACCATGGTCAAAATACAAATGATATGATATATATATAATACATTAGCTTTTATTATCATGATGTATATATATAAATACTTGTATACTATTAACATTATCATGATATATATATATATACACACACTACCCTCTGGTAAACTAACATAAACTATGGAAAATCACCATTTTTAATGGGTAAATCCACTATAAATAGCCATTTTCAATAGCTATACTTGTCATGATCACCCCTCCCAGGTCTGGCACCTTGGAGGCCGCCTCCCTGCAGCTCTTGGCGGACTCCTTGCAGGGCGTGACCAACGGCGGCCGCCCCGTGACGTGGATGAAGGGGTTAAATCCTGGGGAAAAACCGTGATGTGAACACCAGAAGATCGTGGCAAAAACCATGGAACTAGATATCTATGGAAAATCCCTTATTTCACGCAAAATCGTTGCAACAACACTATGGAAAACAGTACTATTAAGTGGCGATGGAAAACAGAATTTGTGCCTTGTGCCATGTCGACGAGGCCGATGCGCCATGAAATGGAATGGAACTCTTTAAACTTTTGAGACAAACCCCATGGGCCCATGGATGTAAAAACTCGGGAAAACTGGTGAAGCAGCAAAACACATCTGGGAGTGCATGAGTATTTGACTTTTCTTACTAGAACAGATATGAGCAAGTACCCTCTGGTAATTTAACGTAACTATGGAAAATCACCATTTTTAATGGGTAAATCCACTATAAATGGCCATTTTCAATAGCAAACTGTTAGTTTACCAGAGGGTATGAGCAAGTTTTTCATGTTTCATTCCACAGCCAATGACATCTCCCATTGGCTAATCCCAATTATCCCAATCAAAAAATCGCTGGTTGTTGATAGTTTCTCAAAAGAACAATGTAGGTATCCCCATTTATAGATTGTTGTGCCATGTTTTCCTTTATGAAGATACAGTAGTTTCTATCCAATGGTCTTAAAGCATGATTTCCCATTAAACATACTTGGTGGCTCATCCCAGTTAGTAAGTGGGTTATAACACCAGTTATAAATGGGATAAGTAGGGTTAATCCACTTATAACTGGTGTTATAACCCACTTACTAACTGGGATGAGCCACCAAGTAGCCATGGCTTGCCATGAAAAAAAAACGATCGGTGACTGTCCCGACAGGTGATGTGTAAACTCTTCGAGGGCGGAGGAACGATGTTTTCCAACGTGGTGAACATTGCCATGAGACATGTTGCTTGGCAGCGAGCCCATAGCCATAACCGGTAGGTCAGTTGAGTCACCGGTTAAACCGGGAAAACCGGGAAAACCTTGGGGATTTCCCATGTTAGTCAATGGTATTCAATGATGGTCAATTGGTTTGGGGGTTAAGTTCTATTGTCCTAAACAGTGGTTTTCCAACTTCGCTAACTAGGGGCCTCCGCTTTGTGCGGATTAATGGTGGAGAACTACAAGCAAAAGAAACCTTGAGATACCCAGATCGAATAAATCAATGTGTTTTTGAAGGGGGGAATTCAGCACAACTTGGGCTACCTTCTTCGATGATCTTCTATGTCCAAGTGGAATCTGTTGGATGCAGTAAACTGGTCAGATGATTTCTGACAATCGTGCATGTGTGGGATGCCATGGGTGGCTGCTGAAGTGGATCGTGGAACCTGTAAAGAGATGAAATAAGTGGCTTATCATATCCGCTTTAACCCACTTTTTTCACCACTTAATTAAAATACTTAAGTTAACTACTTAATGGCAAATCTAAGTCAGATCAAGATAGACTATAGCAACCCCCATTATATATCCCCATTTTACAATTGTACCAATAGTTGTATCACCATTGTGATAACCAGTAATGGGTTATCAGCTATCACCAGTTTTTGGTAATTAGCAATGGGTTATCACTTTTAGGTTATCACTATTCATGGGTTTTTGGTTTGATAATGGGCTATATTAGTTTCTGTTTAACCATATAATAACCATATATTATATAACCATATATTAACCATATATATTAACCATATATATTAACCATATATATTAACCATATATATTAACCATATATTAACCATATATATTAACCATATATATATATATTAACCATATAATAACCACAACTGTTTGTTACATCTGTTGATTTTCACCATTTTTGTCGGTCGCCACCAGTCGCGCAGTCCCGTTCAGCCAGGATCTCTTTGGCACCGACGCGGGCGATGTGCCACGGAACGGACGGAAGCGGAAGGGGTGTCGACTTAAAAGGAGGGCTTTTTCGCCGGTAGGTAATGAGGTAGTTTTATGATGTTTAATGCTAGGTAAATCTTGTAAAATCCAAGAAACAAATCCTGTTTTGTGGCATCATAAATTTTATTGTATACATGATGATGGCTGTTTGATGATAGTGAAATCGTAAAATTCCAGTAAACTGGCTGGAAAATCACCAAATAAATGATGTTCCCATTTCAATGCCGGTTTACTTCAGGTATTTCCATTCGCCATAGTTGACAACACCGGAGGGTACCGCCCGAGTTTATTGGCACTTTTAATGTTTGTGGATTTAGGAGTTTCCCCCAATTGTCAAACAAAAACATGTCCTTTTCTGGCAAAGGATGAATTTGTATAGGTTGGAAACATATAGATGATGATAGGGATCGCAAGTTTGAAGGGACTAGGCCCCTAGTGAATTACAACATAGATATGGACTGGGAAACGAAACCATGGTGGTTGTTTATATACTGTATATATATATTGAGTTTGATGCATGTCCAGTATTATACTTACATGTTCTTTGAGGGTTTAAATGATCTCTGTATCTGGCAGAGGGATTGAATCCCAGCAAAATGGCCAGATTCCCTGCCTGGGATGATGCCATGATAAATACATGTACAAATAGGGGGAACACATAATGTAATTCTACCGTCCATCTTTCTTTTTTTTCGCGGGTTAGTTAAAAACGGTGTTTTGAACTAGTGTTCTTCATTATCAATCAGTTATAGTTATACAATTCATATGCTACAGATTCATACAGATGACACGAGATCGAGAATGCGAAGCCTAGCGATTCATGCAGAGTTTTTGCAGTGTTTATGCTGTTTTTTTTTTTGGCGGGGTTGGCATACTATCCTTGAATAATCTTGGGGATGATCATCAACTAAACAGTCAATATTGACTCGCACAGAGAACAGGGACCGGTTGCCCAATACAAAGTGTGGGTGTTTTTTGTGATATAAAGTGATGCCAATCGGGTGAATCTTTTCACCATTGCCAATCACAACATGTGACATCATGTGGCTATGGATCCATACTAATATCTGAACATATATATATATATACATAAATATCATTCTGAAAGGGGGATGAATCATGATGAATCCATCCATTCACACAGATTTTTCAAGGCTTTGAACTGTGCCATACCCCGCCCTTGAGGCGCTTTTAAGCTTCTGCTATGCACATGGAGCTCGTTTCTTGGTGTGTTCTCCCATGAATGTTGCCCGAAAAGTAGTTGGAAATTGCCATGGAATATATGGAATGGAATGAAGAAAAATCTGAAGATTCAGAGTGTTTAGTTGCCATAGATATGTAGTAGCTGAATATTCCCTGTGAATGGTCCATTGATTCCATTTTTTTGTAGTTGAATATGTCCTGACCAGCTAAAAACAAGTTGTCTTATGGAAGAATCTAAGCTGAGCCATGAATAGACCACCCCTGGAACAACCAATAGGTAAACCATGTCCCTTCATTTTTTGAATAGGACATCGTGGTTTCACCAACGGACAGGCGTGGAAACCCACAAAAGTCCTGAACTCCACAGCGGCCTTTTTGGGCTTTGTTTATGTGTAAACAAAAAAACAACATGTCCCCGATTTGAATGATGGCAACACTTGCAGTAAACCCTATATGTCTATGATTGGGTTCATTAAAGACCAAGGGTTCAATCCGTTCAGTTCAATCTTTTTTTTTGGTGAACCAATCCCAAGGTCTTGGCGAATCGTTTCTTATTTTTTTTGCTGGTGAACATGGTGAACATGGTGAACGCACCGGGCTGGGGGTTTTCACAGAGGTTGGGAGTGCACAGATGGCTGGAATCACTCCGCCTTCTTGGAATTGCTCTGTTGCGCCGTCACTTCAAGGTGACTCGGAGAAAAGGCGCTTGGAGGGGACTGATGACGGGATGTCATGGGCTGCCTTAACCACAGTTTAAGTGGGATGTATCCAGGATTGAAGTTTCGAAAGTTTGCGGGGTTTTATGAAGTTTCACCATTTGACATTCAAACATATATGAGGATATTTAATGCCAATAGATCTTGAACCAGACCCCTATCTCCTTGCTGTGAATGATCCAACTAAATTGTACTTGGCACATCTTGGTACCATGTTTTTAATTGTATGTATATATATATAGAATTATATATATATATATATATATCTATGGTATATGTATGGTATATATATATATATATGGTATGGAGCAAAAATTAAGTCCCATAAATGCCATCCAGATGGACAATGGACTGCTCATTCCTACCATCCCAGGGATAATCACTGTGGATCCACATGCATATATACCATGTATTTTGACCATTGCACATATCAAGTTGATCTTAAAATCCCATAATTCAACATTATGTCACCATGTCCCCGTGACTTTGTCCCATGAAAAACTTGTTTTTTTTTGGAGATTGAAAGAAGTGACAGACATTACATATACTGTATATATATATATATATCCCCATGACTTAACTAATGTATTAGGGGGGTGTATTACCTATTTGATCAATACATTAGGGGGGTACCCTATATTACCTTATTATAGAAATCTTTATAAATCTATATCTGGTTGGTGGTTTGGAACATGTTTTTATTTTTTTTATATTGGGAAATAATAATCCCAAATTACTTTCATATTTTTCAGAGGGGTTGAAACCACCAACCAGATATATTATATATATATAACTATAACCCTTGCACCTGGCATGGGCATGCTGAAAACTAAGGCGCCATTGCCGAGGAAAACGCTCTTGGGAGGAGAATTTCCAGGTGGTGAAAGGCATCCTCGACAGTCAGCAGGAGGGCCTCGTCGATGTTTAAGCAATGGGTCATTTTTAAGGCCTTAATCATAGAAATTCTCCTGGTGGTCATGCTACCTCCAGTAAACTTACAAACTCACATTGACTTGGAAGGTTTTAAGGCCTTGTTTTCAAAAGTTGGAGATTTTCTCAAAAAAAAAGTTGGGCATGGGTCATTGTGAATCATGAATTTCTTTGAAATTTCATTGTTGAAGTTGGAGATGTTCTCAAAAACCGGCTGGATTTAAACAATGAACCATGGATTCGGATGTGTCCCGATGGGTTTGGAGTTACTCTAGATACCAGTTTTGAACAAAACTAAATTTAAATTGATTGAACATGTCGTTGGATGTTTTGGGCGATGTATTGTATAAGTTTGAGGTAATACTCATGAAATACAACATATAAAGCAATTCCACCGGTAGAGGCGAATTTTAGGGAACAAATCAAGCAACCATGTTTACTATATGTTGGTCATGCTCAATCTTCCGTCCCAAATTCCTCTTGTTTCTTAGATTCCTTGTTTGTCTTCTTGGGAGCTGGCACCACCATGACGTGACCGTAGTGACCAGCGCAGCGCAAAGGTTTCAATGGTTGCTGGAACCTGCATGTTGATGTTCATTTGTTCCTCTGGTTTCACAAGGAACAACTAGTTGAGGCATCTAGTTCCGAGACCGATCAATGTTACGCATTGATTTTGCCGTAAGTTGTACAGCGGCAATCATCTATCATCATCTCCCAACTACGGGTCAACAACCATTTACGCGGCATACACTTTAGTTTTATGTAGTTTCCCAGCAGCCTTCAGCTTGTTTTCTGGGATGATGTTGGTGCAACAGGATCCAGCGACACTCTGGAATGTGGCACAAGATCGCGGAGCTCAGGACCAGGCATGTGCAGCTTGGATGCACTGAACGAAGGTCACACTTTGTACGGAAAATGGACTCTCCTTTTTCGAGGGTGAAGATCACTTGATAATAATATAGTGCGAACAAAGAGTAGTTTACCTATGGTTAAGTGCCAATTTTCTTTGTTTCGGTGATGCAGCACTTTGTGGTGGTCAAAAATACTGGTCAACCCTCTAACAGGTGATGTTTGTAATGGAGATAGATGGGTCATAGTCATCTTCCCTTTCCACGTTGAATTACAAAAACACATCATACCGCGTATTCCCGGAGAAAACTTCAAGAGTTGTGCCTGGTTAGGCTGGGTTTTAAAAGTTTTAGACTCAAAATGTCAACCCGATCCATACCCTTGATCCATACCTAAGAATGGTAAGCTGTACCTAGTACAAGTTAGATATACCTTGTCAGAACGTACCGGTCAATCCTCTTATATATATATATACACACATACGTATTTTACTCGTTCCATACATTCTGATCACCGGAAAAAAGGATCCATACCCGCTTTTTGAGCTGTTGCTATTTGTCCAAAAGATCTGAGACGATCAATGCAGATTCAAGAGTTGCACTTGCCCAGCTGAGCTGCTGAGATAGCAACGGTGCTCAATGGTTACTGCAAAGGTATGGGTCAAGATTATTATATAACCCCAACAAATATGCTTCTCTCCTCAGCATGTTTGATTTTGATCCATTCTGGGATTCCTTTGCTACAAAAGTCTGGACCCACACCGTGATGTGGTAACCCAAGCAGCATAAGCCAAGGAGAGCACGTTCTACGATGCTCGGCGGTGGTTTCAGAGTCTTTCTGGCATCGTAAAGAGATGTAACAAGTATTTGGGATAGCTCTAATAATCGATAGGTCATTGGTGGTCATCGACTTTCATGTCAAAAAACCAGGGAATAGCCACCAGAATTCCATATCTGGGTTGATGATCATTGCTCCTGATGATCCACTTAAAATCCCCATGTTTCATGGTTCAAAATCCCCATGTTTATAATGTTTGATAGTTCGTTCAATCCCAATTTTGGATGGTGAAATTGGTGAAATCCCCATTGTTTGGTTGTTACCCTCTGGTAAACTAACAGTTTGCGAACTGGAAAACGGCCCATTTATAGATGGTTTACCCATTGGAAATTGTGATCTTCAATAGCTATGTTAGTTTACCGGAGGGTAAATCTCCTATTTTCGTCGAAATCCCTACATTCTTCGTGGCTTCTGAATGGTTGGGCGCCCCTTTAGTTAGGAGATGCTTTTGACGCTGGCGGAGGAAGGCTTGGTGGGTGCCTCGTTTTTTGGAGAATTGGAGGGGTCAAAACCGTTTTGATTTCCATATTTTGGGGGGAATAGCATGGAACTATTCATGGAATATAGCTGATAAATGATGGTTGGTTGATGATTATAAGGGATTATACTACCCAATATATGGGGAATATACCCTTTGGTAAACTAACAGTTTGCTATGAAAAATCATCATGCTATTAATGGGTAAATCCACTACTTCTATGGCCATTTTCAATAGCAAACTGTTAGTTTACCAGAGGGTAACATGGAATAAGCATGAATAAGCATCACATCGTAATTAGTGGTGAATAAAGATTGATAGATATCAATAGTATGTTTTTCATAGGGTAAGCATCACATGTATATGATATATGTGGTGAATATTCTATGTTCCATAGTGGTGAATATATAATCGTTATAGAATGATTTTTAATGATTAACAAGTTAATGTGATGGTTACATAACTTCATTATGAGTTATAATATGTTATGATTGTTAATATGATATATGTTAAATGGTTGTAGGTTGTAGAACTTCATTGTGATAATCATACTGATTGTACACCACCATGGTCTAATGGAGAAAGAACCTTGGGATGGGGAAACCCAATGGTGACTTCATGGTGACTTCATGGTGACTTCATGGTGACTCAGCTGAGTATTCCATTGGAGGTATAAACTCAATAAACCCAAGAAGAATTGGGATACGAATGGGTTTGTTTAAGGAGCGTCTTTATGTTCCTCATGGTAAATATATCATTTGGGAAACCCATAGAGGATTTTTTTCCGGGGATTCTTGATATGGGGATATAGCCAGTTGTATCAACCAGTTGTATCAACAAGTTATTTTGGGGATAGAACAAGGGGATGATACCCTGATAAAATCACCCGAAAAACTGTTTAAATGTTTACATCACCATGAAAGAAAAACAAATAGCAACGGTTATTAACCGCATAAGCTAAGTAGAATTTGACAAGACTTGTGATATCCTCTGGTAATTTAGCAGTTTGCTACGGAGAATCACACCCTTTTTAATAGGTAAATCATTGCACTTAATGGTCCATTTTCCGTGGCTATGTTAAATTGCTGGAGGATAAAATCAAGAAGAATGAGTATATACGTGTATATATATGTATATATTATCGTATAATATATATATATAGATAGATATGTACATAGTGGGATATAATGGGAAAATATGGGATACCACCACTAGCATCCACTAGCTTGTGTATATACTTTTATGATATAGAATATAATAATAATAATCATAAGTAATAACAATATATTAATTTAGTATATATATATATAGTATAATACATATATATATAATATGATATATATATAATGATATATATGTACTGTAATTACATCTATTAACAGTCGTGAATTCTCTACTCTTCAACCGCAGTAGTTTGGGGATCTCATGGGACCCCAGCTGTGATAGCGAACAGTAAATCTGGGGATTTCTTCAGCGAATGGATCACTATTTTTAGTATACCCTCTGGTAATTTAACATAGCTATTGAAAATCACCATTTATAGTGATTTTTTCCCATGAAACATGGTGATTTTCCATAGTTATGTTAAATTACCAGAGGGTATAGTTCTAGTTCAATATGGATCTCTATATTAGTGACTATAATGGGATTTTACTATTAATCCACATATTAAACCTTATATTGAAACTATATCTGCATCAATGTTTCAGAAGAATCGGATTGGAGGATTGGAGGGGAGATCCCGAAAAGAGGTGCCAGACGCCCAGCGCCAGACAAAGGTATGTGTTTTTTTTTTGAAGTATTATTGTAGCATATTGTATATAACTATATAACATCATATAACATCATATAACTATAAAACTATATAACTATACAACTATATAACTATAACGATATAACTATATAACTGTATATATATATACACATAATCATATACAATGATTATAGCTATTCTTGACACCGGTACACCAACCTTTGCAGGAAATTCCCTGAAGGTTTTTTCATTTGCGACGCATTGCTTCAGGGGGTTTTCCAGGGGGTTTGCCGAAGGCTTTAGGGCCATTTGAAAGGGAGAAAATGATGGAAAACCACATGAAATTCAGGGGAGATCCCCAATTTTCGGGCAAAGCTACTACTATTTTGGCTTAAGTCAGTTTAAAATTTAAAGCAATTTAAGCCGAATTAAGTCAACTTAAGTCAATTTCCAGCCAACTTAGATCAGCTGAAGGTTGAAGTCAACTGAAGTCAAACCAATTTAATGTCAACCTTGGATTAATAAACCATGGTTTATTAATCCAGGGTTGACGTTAGGCCAAGATGTCAGCGCCACTTCCATGGCATCGTTAGGTCAGCCCCTGGCGCGCGCCTACATCTCCTTGGCGGAGAGCTATGGCGCGCGTTGGGATGGTGTCTCGATAGCTTTCAGTAGATGGGATGGTGGTTAGTGACGGTTATTGGGTTGGGAAAAACATCAATAACTATAGCTAGTGGTAGTTAGTAACTATAGTATTCTATAGTTACCATACCAAAAACAGTGGTTGGTTAGTTTTCGGATGTTTTCGGCATCTTTTTTGGGGGTAACGACTGCTGTGAATCATGGCCCCTTAAAAAAGACATCTTAGATGATGTATCAATGTATTATGATGTATTATGATGTATATGTGTATATATATATAATTAATGGCGATGTTCCATAACAAACTGTTAAACTACCGGAGGGTAAACCGGAAAATCATCAAACTCAACGGGGTACATCGGGATTTGTCCAGTTTCCGATTGCTAATTAGTTTGTGATTATATCATGGAGATCCAAAATACATGGTGACAATATCATACTGTAGGGTTTTTTTGATGGAGTTACTGTAAATGGGGGTTACAACCAAGGAAAAATGCGTACCTATTCATTTTTGGCGATTACCAACCGGCTAAATTCATGGCCCATCCAAATATGCTTGACCCCGGCAAAACTAATTCTTGTAATCTATACTACTGTAGCAATTGTACTGTGTAAAGCACTGTGAAATTATGATAGGAATGGAGATTTCCAAACATTTTGTTGCAAGTGAACGGGGGTATGGATGTCCATATATGGGTGACATTTGATGGATCCCTGGATCCTTTTCTTTGGTAAACATATGATAATTCATGAGATGGAATTTTTATTTTTTCCAACATGTTCGGACAATCAACAGTTTGCAATCTGGTCAGTGCTTTCAAATTTACTTGTTCCCAATGTATTTTTTCAGGCAAACCAGAAAATTTTTGTCCATGTCCTCTCTGTTCACAAATAGTCCTCAGGAAACCCTGATTCAGTCGTGGGTTTATTCATTTGGGTCTCCCTTTCGAGGGGTGATTCTTAACGATGGGATGGATTCTGACGATGACATCTTGGGCTCTTGGATGACCCTCTGGTACTTGAACAGTTCGCCATGGAAAATCACCATGTTCAATAGGTACCCTCTGTTATCACCATGTTCACTACAGTTGGATGGGTAAAGAGCAACACAGAATAATTACTTGTTTTTAACATCTATTACCCTCTGGTAAATTAACAGTTCGACCCTGAAAATCACCAATGTTTAGAGGAAACTAATCTTCCAACCCCTATCTACCAGGGTCTATGTTAATTTACTGGAGGGTAAATCATCTAATGATGGGTCATTTTCCCTAGCTACGTTAGTTTATGTTAGTTTACTGGAGGGTATATAATGGTTTTGTTTTTGAGTCTGGAATTGGATTGCCGCATTGGTCAGCGAAAAGGATCCATCCTCACGAGATGAAGTCATTCGAATCCTGCTACCATGGGGACCCATGAATATCATTTCTTGGGTTTGAAGGAACGGCTACCAGTACCAGTACCAGTTGAGTTGGTGATTTTCGCATGGTTTTTGTGATGTGTTCGCTATTTTTTCCCAACCTTGGAGCCTTGGGTTTCTCCAGTTACCAGTCAGGGTCCAGTCAGGCATTGCATGGAACTACAGTCCGCCCTGGGAAGTGTACCAGCACCTTGGTGTCTTTTTGATGGCGAAGTCATGAGGCCATGGTGTCCATGGGGGAGGGAACATGATGATCAACTGTGGGTGCTTCATTTCAGACAAAACCTAATATATATATATTTTATATAATATACATATATATATGATGGTTGATTTATAATATATTGAATATAAACTAATCTACATGATTGATACCGGGATTCATACTAGACCTGCCTTTTTCGTCCAAAGAGCCAAAGAGTACAATTAAATGTGCGAATGTTGGGAGAAATGGTGACTTCACCTGGGTTCATAGATGAAAATGATGGATGAACAGCGCTTCTCAGGGGAAATCGCTGTGAATCAAACCCCTGGCATCCGGATGGTTCCCTAAGCCTTGCCTCATCCGTTCTGTTTAAGAAACCCCAATGCTGGGGTCCTCCGGATGGATCGGTTTCTACACCCTCAGCTCTTTTTGCTCTTACTTATAATGAGATACTAACCTAATCTCAGCTATGCTGCTATTCGTTCCCAAAAAATTGGGGAGTTGGGGGTTGTTTCCAGGCTCCATTCCAGCCACTGCCCACTGTCCAGCCACTGTCCAGCGACTAAGGAAGGGCCGCTTGACGAATTTTCACAGCTTGGTGGACAGCCTGGGCTCTGGCTGTGACCATCCCGATGGCCTCAGCATTCTCTCTGGAGCGGTGGACACCTGGCGTGCGGTGAACGAAAACGGTGAGATTTATGGAGAAGGGTGATATGGAACTAAATGTCATCCTGGAGTAGATAGACTATCAATCAATAATATATATATATATATATTATGTTATGTTATGTTATATTATATTATATTGTATTATATTATATTATATTATATGATTATTATTATTAGCAGTGGTATTATTATTAGTATTATTATTATTAGTATTATTATTAGTGCTATTATTAGTATTATTATTATTATTGGTATTATTATTATTAGTATTATTATTATTTATATAAAGTATACAATATAGGATAATATAGGTATATGGACCATTCTAATTGGCTGAATTGGCACAATTTAGACATTGAAACGCCGGGCCTTGCAGATCTAATCTCCAATGCTGGCTGGAGAATCCCGCGTTTCAACACCATTTCGGGTCAAACATATGGCAACTTATAGATTTTGTTCCATCAAAGATACCCTCTAGGTAAACTAACATAACTATGGAAAATCACATTTTTTATGGGAAAACTCACTATAAATGGCCATTTTCAATAGCTATGTTAAATTACCAGAGGGTACTGTTTTAGGGATGATTTTTTAAATAATCCCATCCCATCCGTTCATATTTTTAACGCCCCCATTTTTTGTTGGTCCCAAATATATATCCCAATATGTGGTTTCATCCCCCAAAAAACACCATGGTTTCTGGGTGTTTAAGATTAGGAGATGTTCCAAAGTTGGATTGTCCCATCTGCGACTTAGACCATTTCCTGCAGTAAGGAAGCCGGAGCTGATTTTGCCATTGATGACCCCAATCTCCCTGGAAAGTTCCTCGATCTTGGAGCATGTTGAGGGTCTCGGATTCAGTTTTAATAGTATTTGATGGTGATTTCATGGGTTAATGGGACTCAACCATCAATTACAGAGTTTCTTTTGGGATTAGCCATCAAAGATAAGGGGACACGGTTTGTATAAATGATGGTGGTTTGTTTTTGTCATGGGTTGTCCGGTTATACAAGCTGTTTTTTTTTGGGAATCATGAAATGTAACCATGAATAACCCGTTTCATCGGGATATGCATGTACCAACCGCTGTAGTGGGATGGGATAGAGGTAAATGTTCTATGTCTCAAAGGGGTTTCTGCAGGCATCTGCGTCAACCTTGGATGGATACTTTAGCAACTTTAGTACAACGTAATTTTTGCCATATAAAATATAGCAACCCCAAAATAGAAAAGTGGGGAAACCTAGACATACGAAGTAAATATCATCTGCAACATCCTGGACGCACTTGTTATTTTTTGTTTAAGGGCTGCTGCATATATATATATATGTTATGTGAGCCCAACCAGCTAAAACAAAACATCGTTTGGAAGGTATATAAGATTGACCATGAAATGGATGTCCAATCATTGTTAGCCTCTGGTAATTTTCAACGTGGCAAAGCATCGCATCTCCCATTTATAGATTCGTTTTTGTTGAAGCTATAACCCTAGATTTGGAATATCATGGATTTTCCATTGCGATGTTTTATTGCTGGAGGATATTGTCGTTGTTATTCTAGTTTTCGGTCAGGTATGCGATAAACGACTCTTTGACAACATCGCTTGTTTTCAAGATCTGACAAGGATATGTGAATTTGCTAATAGTGTCTCTGTGTCATTCTTGGTTCTCAGTCTCTTGCTTGCACCCTTTTTTTCTTATGTCGTAAATGTTGGTTCATTCTCCGCAACAATTGTTGACTTCCACCAATCGTTGGTTCAATCCCAATCTCATCAAATCTCATGCATGGCACATATCACCACCATAATTTATGGTTTGTTAAATCCCACTAAACGCCATTCAATCCCATTAAGTCCCATGAAAAATCCTGTGATACATATCCCCCAAATCAGATCTGCAAATTCAAGTGGATGAAAATCCGCACTTCCGCATTCCTTTGTCAACTGTTTCTTGACATGAAATTCCAGAAGAAATCTTTTCAAGTTAGAATTCCATGAAATCCCATAAAAAATCCTATAAAATCCACATCTTCCATTGTAACCCCATCCTTTCATCTCCATCCCCAGAAAACGCTACGTGGCCAACCTGCCCCACCTGCTCTGGGCGCCGCGTCGTCAGCTGCTGCGACTGCTGGCGCTGCTCCGCGCGCGCCGCGCCGAAGCCGAGGACGCCGGCATCGCCGGCGTCGAAGTGTGGCTGGCGCGGCTGGCGCGGAGCGCGGAGCCGTGGCAGGCGGGGAAGGTCTGGGATTTTCCGTGGGGATCTTCCCCAGTGGACCATGAAAATCATGAAATTGAACACATTTATTTGCCCTTCCTAACACGAAAACACTCGGACTTGATCTTGGTCCTTGTTATATCATATGGATGGGTCAAAAACTATGATGATCAAATTTAGTGGGATGAACATCCATTAATCCCAGCTATTTTGGGTTCACTTTTGGTGCCAGGGCAGCCAGGGTTTTGACCCCTTTAGCCAAGTCATTCGACCAGAATTTTTAACTTTGACACTTCTGGGGTGATTTGAGGTATGGTACCACCAGCTTTAGGATATTTTAGGAACCCCCCCTTATTGGTTACCCTCTGGTAAACTAACAGTTTGCTATTGAAAATGGCACATAGAAATAGTGGATTTACCCATCAAAAATGGTGATTTTCCAGAGGGCTTAAATGGGATTGAATGGGATTCCAATTTTGAGATGGTTTTCCGGAACCTGGTCTCATTACAAATAAAATGAAATAGGAACAGCGCAAGCTCCAGAAGCTCCCGGTTCTCAGAAGATGATTCTCATACTTCACGATGCACTTTCATATTGTCAACTTGAATCAATGGGAATTCCAGGATCCTAAATTGGAGGTACTGTACCATATAATAAGGCCATATTTTGTGGGGATATTCCCTTACATAGGCCTTATATATGGTAGGTACCTCCAATTTAGGATCCTGGAATGGCCATTGATTGAACCTATAATTTTCTCAATGTCTTCAATACATTTCAATACTAGTAGAGGTTCTAATCAATCATCAGCTACCAAGAGCCTCACAAGGTTTCTGACCCATGTTAAGTGACCAAATCCTATACTTATAGATGGGCCACGGGATTAGCTAACTGATTATTGATTAGTTTTTGTGGGTTATCATAACCCACTATAATCCCAATTGCAATCCATTTACCAGCAGCATGGTCAACTATAATCCTTAGGTATCCTTGGGTTATAATCCCCTATAATCCATTTCAATCCTTAGGTGATGATCCTCTAGTCAACTACAAGGTGTTTCCCCCCAATTATAAGTTGGTTTATAAACCAGTTCGTAAGTATAGACGTATAGATATATCTACCGTAAACCATACCCTCTGGTAAACTAACATAACTATAGAAAATCATCATTTTGAATAGGTAGATCAACTATAAATGGGATATTTTCAATAGCTATGTAACAAATTACCAGAGGGTAGTGACATTGGAGTTCTGTTCACCAACCTCAGCGATTCCGCTCCCTACAGCACCACCTCTGTCGAGTCTTTCGACCCATGGCCCATCGAAGTCGGTGGTGAAGCTATCACCATCCCCACAGTTAAGGCCACGGCTATTACTTATAACTGGTTATTTCAGTGGGATTATACATTCTATAAATGGGGTTTTGTTAGTACTTATAACTGGTATTTCGGGCCATAACTGCAGGTGGGTCATCCGATCGTTCGCTTGGTCTTCAGCTTCTTGCCGCGCGTGCCAGCGGCACCTTGACGTCGTCAACCAGCCTTTTTTGGTGCTGGAAAAATGTACTTGTGATATGGAGGTTTCCTGAGGACCTTCAAATCATCCATTGAAATAGGATTTACCATTAACATCCATTAACCATCCATTTTGGGGTACCCCAATTTACAGAAACCCCCATATAACCAGAAAAACATGGGATTTCAATTGGGATTCAGTCGAAGGTTGGGGGAAAAACTTGGTTTTTGACCACCAGGCTTCACCAAAAAACAAATGGAAACTTAGGATCCGATCGACATATTGAAAAAATTAGACATCGGGAACCCAATTCATGAATTGATCATGGCAAGGATTTCCTTGCTAGGGCTGAAGCCCATTGAGAATTGGTAAAATGCTCAGCGTTTGGTGGTGTTTTTTTGATTGGTGCTATGTCATTATATGTCATTTACTGATCATCTCTCAATTTCTGCTGATTGAACTCTAGGAATGAATCCCCTTCTTTGTTGAATCCTCATGATCTGCCATGGGCCAGTGGTTGGTTTGTCTCAAAATATGGCACCAAAAAATCCCGCCCAAAAAATCCTGGATGGTTGGCGAAATCCGAATCACCAGTTGGTAGATCGGTTATCCCGGTTATCCCATTAAAATCCCATCATTTATAGTGGTTCATATAGTTACCTTTCATGGTTACCAACTGGTGCAGGATTTCGCAACCATCCACCGTTGATCATGTTCTCCATGATCATTGCCATCTTGTGGGTGTCCATTGTAGCCCACGCTTGATCCAAAACATGCCACAGAAATCCACAGAATATATGGAGGTTTCCTGAAATGCGGTGCCCCTACATCATCCATTAAAATGTCTAGATCGGATTTTCCATTCTAAACCATCCATAAACATGGGTCATTAAATGTCCCCATTGAACATCACCCAACCATTAGGTATATGGTCTATAATGGCTACTATAAGGTGATGTCCAATATACCCAAAATGGGACAGTTACCAACCCCAGATAAATGGGGGGATTCCCAATTACTCTGGAACCCCCACAGATGTGGCCTGAAAACTGCAGGTGCTTGGCTATGACTTCAGCACCCGAGGCGGGCCGTTTTTCAAGTGGATGGTGAGTTTCAGGACTTTGATTTGGTGCTATGGAAGACCATGGGAATATGATGTGGAATCTTATTGGGATATAATAATCTGGTTGGTGGTTTGGAACATGTTTTTATTTTTCCATAGATTGGGAATAATCATCCCAACTGACTTTCATATTTTTCAGAGGGGTTGAAACCACCAACCAGATAATGTAATGGAATGCGGACTATGGAATATGAATGGAATAGCCCGAAACCCTCCAAGTCATGGATGACCATGACTTAGCAATATTGAAACCCCATGGTGAGTTGGGGTAGCCAATGTTGAAAACCCCCATTTGTTGCTATAAATGGGGATACCCACCTGCAATCAAACATGGCTGGCTGAGAAGTCTCCTGTAAATGGATGATGGATGATTGTCCATTGACATGTTATATATATATATAAATAAATTATAGCCAGCCAGCTATCATAAACATAATATATATAAGCCATAAACATAATACATAAGCCATAAACAATATATAAGCCATAAACATAATATATAACATACACTTAATACATAGCCATCATAAAATCTGACTAAATTTGATCACGACCTCACTGTTCTCCACTGGAATCATGGTTTATTTTAGGGGAATCATTCCCAAATGGCCGCAAGTTTCAGGTTAGTGAAATACTATAATTTACCCAGATATATACTAAGCATCTATTTTTTGTTGAAGGGCAGCTATCTAAGATTGGCGGATTGGCCGCGTTCTTACAGATGATAGTGGGTTAGTAGGTTTTCAAAATAATGCTTTATAAGCACATTGTGATCATTGTGTCCATTTCTAGATTCTAGATAATTACTGTATGATCAAGCGATACCTTTTATATATATATATACATATAATAACATATACATATACGTTTATATATATAGGTATGCTTGAGTTTTTATCAATTGAAATTGAAGAGATGAGCTGATAATGATGTGGACAAAACGAGCCGGTGCAGAGTAGATGTACCCTTTGGTAATCAAACATAGCAATGGACAGTGCCCCATTTATAGAAGGTGTTCTTCTCACAGCATCATTTATTGTGTGGTATAGACATAATTTCAACCCTGGATCAATGTACCCCTGGGTCGTCCAGACTGACTTCAAGATCTGAATGATTTTGCCGAGTACATGTCCTCCCACAAAACATTTTCTACAAGGCAAACGTTCTGAAGTTGGCAGAAGTTTCAATCAGACTTGTTGTTGAATGTGTTTGTGGTGTCTAATCGGAATGGGATGTCTGCTCTTGTGTGTTTAGAAGGATGTCAACCAATAAGCAATTGTACAATATTGTACATACCCTCTGGTTATTTAACATAGCCATGGGAAATGGCCCATAGAAATAGATGGTTTACCTATTGAAGATGGTGATTTTCCATGGCTATGTTAAATAACCAGATGGTAATTGTACTGATTAGTTGATGGCTATATGGGTTGAATGATGGTTTTGGTATCTCCCACATGCTCCATGGTGCTGGAATGTCAACATTTACCCCCAGCACCATGGCCCAGCATCCTTTTCCGAGCCTTGAAACAAGGCTATGGTGGCGGTCCGCCCCGAAAAATGGAAGCGCGGCCCAGAAGAGCCGAGGAAGGCTTCTGATCGTTGCCACTTCGCGACGTGAAGTTCATGGGTTCCAGCAAAAATCCTGAAAATCCTACTACAAAATGTGGTGAAACCAGGATGGTACAAATCGATGGTTTGTTTCCCCCCATGAAGCTGTTTCCCAGTTTCCAGGTACGGGACAATTTTTGAGAGGTGGGGCTGTGTCGCTAAGTGTACACCCCTCTGGGCAACATGTCGAGGGTCGCAGACATCACCGCGAAAGCAGCGTCAAAGAGTGCAGACGCACTCCCACCGCAGGCGCAGGCTTCGACAGTTGGGCAGCTTATGGCGAAAGCCAAAGCGGCGGCCAAGAGCCACACACTCTTTGCATTCAGCCCTGCGCTCCCCCTGACCAAAGGTCTCACTGTGGGCGCGATGCCCAATAAAACCCAAGGAGTAGCTCTGACGAGCATCGCGGACGAAACAGTCGCGCAAACGCCGGACGGGTGGGTCGCCACCACCCAAGGTGGTATTCCACTGAACCACCGGGTAGTGGTGCCAGCCTTTTCAGTACCCGGCGTCGTGATGCTGGGAAACCTAGGCATGTCGACTTGCATAGTCAATGCCACGAACACGGCGGAGCGCACCTCCCCCTCTGGCCACCCGCACGTCCTGTGGTCTCGCATCGCCTCGAACACGGAGTGGACTGTTGTTTCTTGCCAACAGCATTCCCCCCATCTGTAACTTTCAACTGTTCGGCATCCTGGTGAATTCGTTTGGGGTCAGCAAGGGGAGAATTTGACATATAACAAACTAAGTGTTCATTGGGATTATATAATATATATATATATACCCGAGGGGCCTGGGGTTCTCCGATGGAGAAGCGGTGGGGTGGGGTGGGGTGGGGCA
>Ga0126342_10006852_pt1 | contig 20280 bp, 15 predicted proteins | sample Cyp1metagenome_FD_92528 | JGI IMG/M metagenome (GOLD analysis project Ga0126342, IMG submission 92528) | Coral microbial communities from Lord Howe Island, Old Settlement Bay, Australia - Cyphastrea 1 metagenome | ecosystem: Host-associated > Invertebrates > Cnidaria > Coral ...
AAAGGCTTTTCCCCTTTACCGTTTGCGCCGTTCGCGGCTTGGTCTTCAGCATCGCAAAACCCACCATGAATCAGTAGATGGCTCTGCAAATTGGGTATGAATCCCACAGTTGACCGTAACTTTCATTAAAGTTGCTTTGAATGCGGGTCATCCCCATTTCCACATCCCAGCGACATGGCTGGTGCCTTTTGGTTACATTATCTTGTCCAACTTCGGTGATCGCAAAATTCGATGGCTGAAGCGAGAGATCATCCAATTTCAGTGGCCATTTCAGCTCAATTTTACACCATCTACAAGGTCTATGTAAGGGCTAAAGATATACCGCCAAAATATGGCTTAGCACCTCTACGCTAGGTCCGCTAGGTACCTAATAGGTGACCATGGACGGTGGATCCTTAAAGCCAGTTTCTTAAGTCATCGGGGATCCCCAGTCGTCACGCTTAGCACTAAGTCCTGGTCCATGACTTGGAAAATTTGGGGATAACCCCATTTTAGAAAACCCCTGTGAATTTGACACCATCCATTTCTTCCAGGGTACTGACTTGACCCTTGGCCGCCCCGTTCCGCGCTGATGCCCAGTGCTCTGGCGGCCGCCGCCTGCTGGCACAATGGCAGCCCTGAAAAGTGAGACAGCTGAGGTAAGGGGTTGTCTCAAAACTTGGAAAGCCCATTCCATCCGTTGGCTTAGAAAATCATTTGCCATTAAAGCTATTACTAGATTCTGATCTCCACCATTTTGAGACAATTCCACACACTTGGCGAAAAATGTGCGAATGGGAAAAATCCAGTGGGGCCCCATGACGGCCACGACTGGTCATCGGGCTGGCATCTTATCGGTCCAGAACCAAAAAGGCGTTCGCTGGAGAAACCTTGCATGGCTACTTTAGTACTAACTAACTATACATTTTTTTGCTATTTTGATACAGATAAATTGCTTGGTTCCCGGCCCTTCTACCCCTCCCCAACGGTGTCAGGATATATATATATATAGTTAGTATTATATATATATAAATATAGATATATGTATATCAACTTGACCAGCTAGAGAACAGTTTCAGGGTCCAGGGTATCCAAGAGGGCCTTAATTAGTCCGATCCAAGCATCATAATGTTAGCCTAATCACCAAAAAAATGGTTCTGATTTTTTAATCAGTAAAATAGGGCCCAACTATGAAGCAAAAGACAGATAATACAATTATGTATATATACATATATATACACTCATATATATATACACATATATATATATACACATATATCTATACATATGTATATATATATATTTATATACATATATATCTATACATATATGTATATATATACATACATATACAGATACATATATACATATATACATAGTATATACATTTATATTTACACATATATATATATATATATATACACATACATATACTGTATGGAAGTGAGAAAGCTCCTGCACTTCCAAGAGGAAAGTGAAAGAAAGACATTTCATATTTCCATGGTGTCCTGGGGCGATGGTTCAACCACCAAAGGTGATTCCCCGACACAGCGCTTATGCTAAGGATCTCTTAAACACGATCACTAGTTGAACACGCAGATATGAGATATGAGAGTCTTAGGATCTTAGACACCAATTCAGCATTTTGATGGTTCTTTGAAACAAGGGGCCCCACTGATCTTGAATGCCTGTGAAGGGCTGGTGTATCTTCCCATCTCAGGGCTGACGCCTCTGAGCCGACCAGCCCACTTGTGTCAGGAAGCGCAAGCGCAGTTGGTCACAATGGTGATGAAGTCCCCTACCCATAAGGGCGATACACATGATCCATGAGGTATCTTTGATTGTACTCAGTTCTGATTTGCTACACAGTGTCTCATTTATTGCTGGATTAGTTGACCTCACAACTAGATTCGTTCGCCTTGGTTTCTGCTAACGCTTCCTGGGTACTGGTCACTGGTAAAACGAAGCAGACCTTTGCATTGCATGTCGCAGAAAAGTGAGCTGCGGAGCTTTGATGTTGAATTGCAAGCGTTATTCCTTTCCTGGGCTTCAAAATGATTGCCTCCACACTTGCTCATTGCTGGGTGTCGGTTTTTATGTCATTTTTGGCCCCTTTTGAGGGGATCAATGTGTAGGTCAGTCCCACCCTGGAAAGTCGGTATCCAACCGTTCAGGCTTATTTCAACTTGGGGCTGCCAGATATTTGAGTTTGAGAGGAGCCGGGGACCATTGGAAGACAGTGATCACAGTCCTTTCATGTCCTTTCAGCCAGTCATGTAGGACAGGAGGACTACATTCATATCACGGGACTACCGTTTTCCCCGTTTCTGTGGGTTGAACGCATCGTTGCTGGCGATGCCGCAGCATTGAGTGCCAAGCCTTGGGCGGGTCAATGCCGGACATGGCCATGGGGCTGCTTTGGGCTGGTGACTGGAGGCCTGGGTGCTTCGAATTGCTGGACATGCCGATAATTAGATTGGTGAAAGGTTCAGCACACCAACAAAGGTCGAATATTCCTCCCTTCTATACCATTTTCTCAGAGCACACCAACAAAGGTCGAATATTCCTCCCTTCTATACCATTTTCTCAGAGGAACTCTGCGGAGTTCTGAATGTTGGGATCCGCTAGTTAGACTCATTAGACCTCATTTTCTGTGCATCAAAACATCGACGAACAAAATGCCGGCATTTTTTCCCAAGTCTACCCTGACAGTGGCTTTTAACGGCCGTAAAAGCCCTGCCTTTTGCCCGTGCCGTAGCACTTTGGGCCCGATAAACACCTCGAAGATCTGTGCCGAGCCCGGTCCCATGAAGCGTCGTGATGGCTATAAGGCGCTTATCCTGAGATCTGAATGGGACAGTGTGGGCAATCCGATGCCATAAACTCCATAAACCTAACATGACTGGGGGAGTTCTTTTTGTATCTTTTATAGCACCCATTGATGGTGATGACTTGGGATCGTTTATTATTGGGTCTACGACATTACAACTTGCAACTCCAAACATATAGGGGGTATAAGAAAATGTGTTGACCATGAAGAAAGAAGACTTGATGGGATGTTGAAATCGAGACTAACTTTCTTGTTTGGGCATGGATCAGAATCAAAAGCAAGACAGAATGGGAGGTAAACCAGGCATTTTATGGGGATTTTTTTCTGGGGGAAGATCTCCAGAGGGTTAGCAAGAACCGAGTCATAGAGAATAGCCTCCCATGTCATCAAACATGGCTGGGAAATCCCTGAGATAAATGGAGCAGGGAAAATTAAAAGGCATGAAAATCCTGAGGTCAACGTTTGACCTGTAAAAAAACTGAGGTCCATGTGCTTTGAATCTTTCTGCTGAAGGGTAAGGATGACTGTGTCCCCTATGATTGAGAGGATTGTCTCGTCGAGGGGTTTAAGCAGTGACAGGATGCTCATTTTGACAGGATGAAATTCTACAAAATCTCAATTTTGGAATGATGACATCCCATGAGACAGCATTTTTTTGTCCTACAAAATCAATTTGGGATGACAATTCCTCTAAAGTCTTCGATTTTTTGATTGACCACATTCTAATCCCATCCCAACCAGGCATAGGATTCATCTATTCATCCCATTTCCAAGATGACATTCCCCCGTTCAGATAGTTCAATCCCATTAAATCTCAGATCTTTCCATCTTGTTCCCTATGAAAAGTAGATTCGTTTCCCCCGATTTTTCACAGAGGTTTTCCCATCAAAAGTATATGTTTCCGCTATTTTTCACAGACGTTTCCCTATGAAAAGTAGATGTTTCCCCTATTCTTCACAGAGGTTTCCCTATGATAAGTCGTTTCCCCAAGATTTTCACATCTTTTTCCATAGATGTCCTTTTCTCATTGGTTGGTTGATTGATAGAGGGGTTTGTTTACCCCTTTAACAACAGGTAAATGATGATAGATGGTACAAGGTGGTGCCCATAGTTAGCTAAGTTGGTGAACATAACTCCCATAACTATGGTTTATAGGTGATATATCTATAGTTAATGGGGTTTATAAACCAACAAACATCACTGGGGGGCACCATCCTGTATACCAAGGACATTGTGTTTTTCCCTGTAACAAGTCCGTGAAGGATGAACCCCGTCTCGAGGTTCGTCAGGGAGATAGCGCCCTTGTGGACAAAGAGGTGGGGGCTATCTCGGCAAATGGCTTTGGATCAATAGCTACAAGGTGATGCCCCCCCAGTTATGTTTGTTGGTCTATAAACCATAGTGAACTTGGAGTTATTGGCACCAACTTAGCGGTTCACTGGGGCAGCGTTCCGAAGCTTTCTAGATAGCATAGAACTATGGACGATGAACATCCAACATTCATACCCTCTGGTAAACTGTCCCATAACTATGGAAAATCACAATTTTTGATGGGTAAATCCACTATTTCAATGGCCGTTTTCAATAGCAAACTGTGAGTTTACCAGAGGGTAAATCCCAGCTCTAAACACCCCCAAATTGTTGATGTACCCGGTAAGGTAAACATGCAAAAAACAAACTGGAACGATCCACCATTTTATAGCGTGTATCAACTATTTCGACTGGGCCATGGCTTCAATAGCAAACTGTTTACCAGAGGGTATCCCCAAATTGTTGATGTATATTCCCTTCGCGTATCCCTGAGAATGATGGAATACTTAATGAGATATGAATATATTGATTATCATATCGTTTGTAAGCACTACAGGAAGGGGCACCAGTTCGTTAGCTACCTTGTTGCACATTACTTGATTAACGTTTGGGTTTATATATAGGGGATATAAGGAACTAGTTAGAGGGGGTTATAAAGAAACTTGTACTGTAACTAAAGGGGGCCCTTCCTGCATAGATGCACCGACAAAAAAATTCTGTACTTAATTGAAGGAGTTAACGTATATATATATATATACATATGTTAGTACATTTACATATATGAATATATAATTATACATATATAAGTATGTATACTTGTTATCTACTATTGTCTATTATCTATTAGTTGCATCCCACTGAGGATCCGTGGTTAATAATCCATGTATATATATATAATCCATTGGGGATATTCTGTATATAACTGGGGGTATAACCCACTTACTAAATGGGTTGCACCCCCAAGTATCTACCCAAATTATCTACAATGAATGGAGTTTATAAACCAACTGAATGGGATTTCAATAAATGGGATTTAATGGTGAGTTAATGGGATTTCATTGTGAGTTAATGGGATGTACGTTTGGATTTATGGTGACTCAATGGGATTTCAAGGAATATACCCTCTAGTAATTTAACATAAGTATGGGCAACATAAATAGCCAGTCATTTTCTATAGCTATGTTAAATTACCAGAGGTTAGCACAGTTGGACAAATGGCTTAGATAATAGCTTATATATGGGGACCTCACCAAATACCTTGATTTTGATGGGGACAATGCGGTTCCAAACGATTTTTTTCGGGTCAATCTTCAGACAAATCCATGTCGTGACCAATGTGCACTAAAAGGTATCAATTATATTCAATTATGGTGAGTATAAAAGACCAATGTATTTAGCCAGACAATGGTGAACAAATACTGGGTATAATCTCTAATTAATACCCAGTATATGAGCATGAATAATATACCGGATTACAATCAAATTTGTTTGTCTTGGATTGATGTACTAATTGCTGGGTCAAAAAAAATGATGAACTCATGACAATAACAATCCCATATAACCTACAAGGTGGTGCCCCATAGTTAGCAAAGTTGGTTTATAAGTCCAATAACTAGGGTTTATGGGGGTTATATCTATAGTTAATGGGGATTATAAACCAACAAACATCACTGGGGGGTACCACCTTGTAATACAATCCCCAAAGTACCCAGCTGGTACTATCCTCACGTCTGGGGAGGCACGGGGCACCTCCTTACAGCGAATCTTGATCATCTCAGGTGACCTCACCACGGGATAACGCTTTGTTTCAGGGTATCCCAAAATGGCTTCAAGTTTCAGTTTGGTTAAATACTATGATTTAGCCAGTTACAGATATATATATAATATATATATATATATTATATTATATATGTATTATATATTGTTTCATGGGTTATCCCATCTATAAACCGGTGAACTAACTACGCTTATCACTAGCTATCACTGACTTTTCTCCTGGGACGAAGCGCCAGGTTCTTACAAGGTGGTCCACCACCACTTAGAAGTGGCTTAGTTCCCCATGAATACTATAGGTTAGGTTAGTTTGTGATATTCCTCCGTCACTTAGAGTTATGAAAAAAAAACATATGAGTGATACTTCTTTAATTTGTAGTAATAATATGGTTATATTTTCCATACATATTTTGTGAGTGATATTCCCCCACCAAAAAAACGTCATATCCTTAGTATCTCCTGATTCCTTTGTCGAACTTAGCGCGCGTCAGGAGCAGTATGCCAAGATGTTGGCGGAGCTCCGCCCAAAAGCCGAACAAGCCGTGCCTGGGCGCTGGGCCGAGCAGCCGTTGGGGTCATGAAATTCGTGGGCGATTTTCACCAAGTTGCCTAAGAAGTGGCTGAATTAACTATGGTTTATGGATGCTTTTGGTAGATATAACTATAGATAAGTATAGTTATTTCGTGGGGTGAAACTAAACTAGCACACGTTTAACTAGGGGGGCACCATCCATTGGGAAAATCTGGGATTTTTGGGGATATCAATGGATCTCAAGCTGATTTTTATGGGATATGAAGCAATTTCCGTCAACATCTGGGGACTTAAGCATCAAATATCGAGATATAAAGAGAATTTACGATCTCAAAATAGGGGGAAACCAACTGAAGCAACTGGTGATACATTTTAGTACTAACCAATCGTTTGCTACTTGATATACAATCCTAACCAGGATATTGATTAGCCATGGTTTGGATTTTCACCATTGATCAACAAAAGTCTGACATGATGGGGATCTACAGTTTAAGTCACCAGACATGCAAATTCATCAACATTTTATGGAGATTGAAGGAGCAAAAAAGCTGGGGTTGGTATCCACACAATGGTGGATTCGCTACATTGCTGTAAGGCAATTTTGAGAAGGGACATATCTTTTTCAACAATTTTCACCCATCGGGTTTCCGACATGGAAGTACAATGTAAACGAGCTATCACGTTGTAACCGCTAGAGAAATAGCGTGGTATAATTGTAGTATGTTATTTACCAAGGGTTTATGTATGTACTTATGTTATATTATATGTGCATCGATCTATGCAGTCCGATAATAAACCGAATGGTGATCCGGGTGAAGGGAGGATATTTATTTCTAACTTTATTTATGCTTGGATCTCTTGTCTTTATCACTTTATTAACGGGGAATCTGATAAATATGTACCAAAACACAGGATGGCCCCCCCAGGGATAAGTTGGTTTGTAAACCCCATTAACATCCATTAACTAGTTCGTTATATCTACTGTACCATAAACCATAGTTAATTCAGCCACAAAAATAAGGCAACTTAGCTACGCAACAACCAGCGGGGGCCCCATCCTGCATGCTTTGCAAGGTATCCAAGAAATACAGCTTCTAAAGGCCATCTTTCTTTCTGGTCAACTTGTAAAATGGGCTTGGTGAATGGTCGCCCAATGGTCGCCCATTGGTTGTTGGTTGGTGGTGGTCACTTTTGGGGGGTTGGTTACATCCCCGTGGTTTTGCTACCGTGTGTTCGCAGGTCAGGGATGGGGTGGGGGCATGTTAACGTTCCTTGTACTTGCTCCGCTACATGTTGCTACGCTGCACAGATGTCTGGTAGTGTTGCATCTTTGTATACATTGTCGAAATGGTCCGCAGTGCTTGAAGATCTTCTCCTCTATCTGAAGTGCTGGCAATGGAGATATGTGAATCTGCATGCCCATCTCCAGCAAAAAACAATTTCACCATATTTCACCGCTGAAGCGCCTGCTCTGAAAAGAAAGAAAGAAAAAACCTGTCAACATGCTCCAATGAGATGAACCCAAATTCCACACGAAACACGAATTTTGCCAAATTCTCGCGCGAGAATTTGGCACAATTCGGCTTGCAGAAATGTCTGTTTCGCTATGGCGAAAATACGATTTGTTACAAAAACGTTGTTTTTACGAGCGCGGTTCCCGGTCCGCTGGGTTGAATGTGCTTGATATTTTTGCAGGTTCGCCAAGAACAAACGCCATTAAGATATAGCAAACAGATCACCATAAAGACACGACCGTTCACCAACCCTAGCTTTGCAAACCAACAGTAGGTTCCAGGGTTCTGGTTCTCTTCCGGTTTTTGGGCTTAGGAAACCAAAAAAAAACGAAATTGAAACCCAACAGTCACTGCTGTTGGCCATACAGCCATAGCTATAGGGGTTATCCCAACTGCAATCCCCTTAGAATCACATTAAACCCACATTCTGATGCCCAAACCTAATTGTATCCAAATTTTGTTGGTTAGATCCCATTCAATCCCATTTTTTTTTGGTGAAATCCCATTCGATCTCCAATGTTTGCTGCTTAAATTCCATGAAATCCCAATTGTTGGTGAAATTCCATGAAATCCAAATTTTTGTTGGTTAAACTTCCATTCAACCACCATTTTTCATGGCTGACCTATCAACTTTTTCGGACCTTCCATGTCACACCGGGGTTCCCCAGGATCCTTACGCCAGTTTCCAATCCATGGAGCCGAAAAGGGGGGACAGCGACAGATTTCCATGGTGATTCGGACAGCTTCATATCTTGATCTTGCCATGAATGGGGATAGACTTAATATGTATATATAGGTATACAAATATATCCATCTGTATATATAGGTATATAAATATATCCATCTTGGGATTCACATATTGGGATCCAAGGATCCACTATATATATATGTATATCTATATACACATAGATACATACTAGTACACATATATGGAGAGGTAATAATGCATACTTGTGGTGGTTCCACATGTATATATATATATATATAAACATACATAAATTATATGTACCCTCTTGTAAATTAGCGTAGACCCTGAAAATGAAAAAAAAATAGAGGAAAATAATCTTCCAACCCTGACAACTGGCAGGGTCGAATTATTAATGAAAACTGGAGGGTATAACATTCAGAATCCCATCCCCCTAATATGAAAAACACCACATTTTACGGTTCCAATTCTGTGGTTTCATCCCCAACCAATGGAACCAAAAACCATGGTTTCTGGGAAGGAGTTTAGTATTAACGGGGGTTTTGGGATTATATATGGAATGTATGGGGAATCAGCTTTAGATCCAGTTAAGTCCCCATGAAAACATTTTGGTGGAGTCAGCAGTTTCCTGTGGTTTATCACTCATCCGTTACGTTTCTATGCGTATATATATATATATATATAACATTTACAACCATTGGATTTTCACAATCATCTATTTAATAGGATTTTCCATTAAACCCCTAATAATCTACTTTAATAAAATTATTTTCAATTCAAACCCTCCATCCTGGGGTAACGGCCATTTTAGGAAATCCCGATATGTAGAACATTTATAACCACAATCTGATTGGTGGTTTGGAACATGAATTTTATTTTTCCGTTTATATAGTTGGGAATGTCATCATCCCAACTGACAAAGTCCATCATTTTTAAGAGGGGTAGGCTCAACCACCAACCAGATATGAAATCTTGGAAATAATCCCATAATCCAGCCTAAACAAATCCAGATACTAAATTTCGTGATATTAAATCTGGTTGGAAATAGCTATAAATTATTAATGTTGATATAAACATAATATAGCTATCAACATCTGGTTGTTATATCCAACCATAATCCTAAATTTACATAGCTATAACATCTTGCAAGCCACAAAAATGGAGCCGACCGCCAGGAGACCATGCTGGGCAACCAGCGGATGGAAATGCATCGCTTGATTCACGGCTATCACGACACGGCCATGAGGCGGGTCGCCTGTGTCTTAGCTCCTGGTAAACTAACATAGCTACAAGGTGGTGCCCCATAGTTAGCTAAGTTGGTGAACATAACTCCCACAACTATGATTTATGGTACTTATAACTATAGTTAATGGGGTTTATAAACCAACAAACATCACTGGGGGGCACCATCCTGTATTGAAAATCACCATGCTATTAATGGGTAAATCAACTATTTCGACTGGGCCATTTTCAATAGCTTTTTGTATGTTTACCAGAGGGTATTTTGTAGGTACAACTAGGGTTTATGCTATATACTGGGTCAACCTTTGATACGAACTAGTTAGTACTTTAATCTTTTGCTATCAATGGTAAAGTCAGTCCAAACCAACTATTTTTTTCTTTAGCGAGTATCAGGGATTCATCATGTATATACACACAGTACATATTTATAAATACATCTATAGTCAGAACAAGTTTTTCAAACCTATATATAGTTATAATATATATGTATATATATATACAATCACATATCTATGGATTTGTTTTCATATGAGCGGTGTTGAAAAGCCCGGTTGATTGATGATTATACTAGCCAATCTATTGAGGATTATCACAATCCATGAATGGGAATCCGGTTCTCAACATGTCTCAATTATATGACCAGTTTTTGAAGGGCTTTCATATATGCTAATAGAATATATTACCTATATAGTTACAATTTAAGATTCTATTACTATCTATATTACTGCTATGGTTTACTCTTTTAGTAAGCCAATGATTGCAAGTTGGCCATCTTAATTACCCTCTGGTGATCAAACATGGCTTGATGGAAATTTCACCATTGAGTTGGAATTATTTTCCCAGCCAGAAACTTCCATGTAGTTTGGGGATTTCCCGGCGGCCCGCCACGTTTGATGACACCGAAGGGTACTATCCAATGTTACCATCTGGTTATTTAACATAGCCATGGAAAATGACCCATTTATAGATGATGTACCTATTAAAATGGTGATTTTCCATGGCTATGCAACAAATAGCCAGATGGTATATCCAATGTTATATCCCATGAATATTCCGAATAACCCCCCTTGAATATCCCATGACCACCATTTCAAGATATCTATGACTCTATTTGGTAATCAAACACTATCAAACATGGCTTGCTGGACGATTTCCCACTTCGATGGTTTTCCCAACTATCAAACCTCCATTGAGTTCGGGGATTTCCCATCATTTTCCCATCGTTTTCCCCATGTTTTCCCATCGTTTTCCCATCCATTGATGTGGGAATTTCATGCCAGCCATCAGGGATCCAAAACATCCATTCCACCCACCGTCCAATCTCCAGGTTTTTGGTGCGAAAGGAACAGAGTTGGCGCAAAGCGGAGTTGGAGGTCAAGGAGATGAGTGTCCAATTGGAGGTCCTTTCCTTGCGAAGACCAGTTGGATGGATTTTTCGGATTTTTCGGATTGCGGAGAACTTTCTTGAAGAAAGTTCTGGGAAGAAAAGTGAGATATGGGATATATATATATATACACATAAATATACACATAGTATATATATACATGGGATATATAACCAACAAAAAACCATCTGGACAACATGGGTGTGATCATGCTTTCATATGAACATGGCAATGTTTTAATAGGGAGAATGGTGATTCACCAATCAGAATGGGGATCTATTCTGACATCGTGCTGGGATATACCCTCTGGTAAACTAACAGTTTGCTATGGAAAATCACAATTTTTCATGGGAAAATTCACTATTTCAATGGTGGTTTTCCATAGTTATGTTAAATTACCAGAGGGTAATGGGATATCATTATTGGTACGTAAGTGCTGATTGTAAATGGTTCCCCAAAAATAGTTGAGTATATTTCCTGGTTTATAACTTATAACTCAGCAATGAACTTAGCAAATCCCATGGCCAATCTAAGCAGCGATGGAGAGAAATTGTTGGACAAGGATTATTCAAAGATATTGTGCCTGGTCAATGGCGTTGTGCCAGTTGTGACTCGCTTCTGTTGGTATTTCATAAACTTACCAGTTGCGAGGTACTACACTCCGGTATGCCAACAGAACTAGCTTGCACATCACTTTAAAACTTCAGTAAATCATCTATTTGGCCATGGCTTTCAGTTCGCAAATTGTTGAATTACCAGAGGTTTTCTCTGGGATGGGGGCCGGGGTGGATTTGCTGACCAGGCATGGGGATGGTGAAGGCTAATTATGGGGATACCAAAATGATTAGTAAAGCAATAGGATCCACCATCCCCAGTTTTACCATAAATGGGTGGTGTAAACATGTGTAAACCATCAACATATGGCTGGTTTATGACATTGCTTTACTAACATGAGTGAGAATTCGAAGCGTATGATGCTTGGTGACTGAGACATCTCAAACTACATTTCCCTTCGTGTGGCATTGGTAGAAACCATCCAGCCGATGGTATGGAAAAACCAGCACGGCTCTTACCTGTTCCTACTTTTCTTGGTCATCCTGACATTTTTGTTGGCTAGATCACCATATTTTTGTAAATCAGTTCTCCATTTCTGCGTGGTTGATAAGCCTGCCAACATCCAGCGATATATGAGATGTGCCCCCTTAGATTACTGGTTTACTTTACTTTACTATTTTTTCACCAGTTTGCAATTGGGCCCCGTACATCCAAACTATGCTTGGATTCCTACATTGGACCATATGCAATTATAGTCAATGGTTCCCATGAAACCAGTTAGAAGAAGCTCTTGTTTCAAAACCAATGTGTGGGGTGGGAAAATACTGTTTCGCACACCAAAGAAAGAAATCACACCGCTTCTTTAATCAACCCATACAATGTTGCAGGCACAACTTTAATATCTCTACCCTTAGAAGAAGGCTGCCCCTCCAGCACTTGACTGTGCGGTGCTGTTGATACCCTGTTTGCTCGCCAGAGGCAGCTTTGCACCGAGATAATCATCAAACGATCATTTCATATTGGTTCCATTTGGTTTCTCCTTTCTGTTGGTTGAAAAAACATATTTTGATGGGCTAAAATCCCATGTCAACGTTGGTTCAAATCCATTTTTTGCCCAGGGTAAAGTCCTTTTTTGTCGTTGCTTCAATCTCCAATGTTCTTTCGTGTCACAGGCGATGAAGATGCCACATGATCGCAGCACCAGCAAAAAGAGTTATGACAAGTCTGGCAACAAGGAGCTGGGTGGGGCTTCTTCTGATGTGCATGACCCAGGCATCAGATATCTGTGATATTTACAACATTTTATAACCCATGTTATGTATATATATATACATACATACATACATACATACATACATACATACATACATACATGTATCGGATAGATACGTGACTTATCTTAGGTATGGGCTTGGGTTTTTAAGCGCTTACTTAATTAACTGGGACGCGCCCCCAGTCGCATTCATCAAAACTTGAACTAACTTGCGGATCAACCGCCAACTGGGCCAGACACAGAAAAATCCTAAAAGCAGCGCTTCAGTCACTGAAGCATCCCTGTTTTGTTTGGACATTTGTTGGCCAAAGAGTTAGTAATAGCACTTTGCTACTATCAATCTACTAACCATATTTGAAGTCAAGTCACGCCACCGAAAAATGGGGCATGAAACCAGAATGGTCAGGACTAGGGTTCAATAAATAACCTGTCAGCCAACAATCTTGCTGTAAAAGGATGTAAGTTCAAACCGTGAGGTTGTATGCATCTCAGTTTTTCTCCGGATGTGATTTGTATATATTCCCATTTTGGGACTGTGAAACGCAAGTATGACCCGTCCAGTTTGTGTGGGCGTAATTCTTCATTTGATTTTGTCCGAGAATGGAAGACACCATCAGATTCCCATCTACTGAGCTACTGAATGGGAGGTATGATGGTCATCCTCTGGAATTTCTCCATTAGACAAAGAGAAATGGTGTTTCTTAAATTGAGGGGATCCCCAAAACAATGGGTTTCAATACTATTGGGGTTCAATTTCGGATGATTTGGGGGTACCCCCATTTTAGGAAACCTTCATATTCCTATCTCAGTCAGATTCAGGGTGTCAATTTTCCCTTTCTCGGTCTGTGTTGGTTTTTGATTGCTTAGATGTAAACTTCTATTTCTGGCTTAGATCCCAGATATTGCATATATTCTACCATCATTTTTACTGGGTAGATCCAGATAAATCATTCCCCAATTCCACCGTTTTCAAGTTCTCATGATTCCTGAATTTGAGTCTGAAAATCTTGTAGCCTTCCCAATTTGAAGGGAGAATGTGCAGGAAAAGCCGATCAATCAATCGAAGTGTGCTTCGTTTTCAACATTTCTCCCATTGATTCCCCATTTCTATTGCTTAGTTAGCTTTGTTTTCGGTTCATCCCAGATTTCATCAGGACTTGAGGGTTCCCAGATTTCATCCAACGGTTACCCTCTGGTAATTTAACATAGCTATGGAAAATCACAATTTTTAATGGGAAAATCCACTATAAATTGCCATTTTCAATAGCTACGTTAAATTACCAGAGGGTAAATCCACTGCTTAGCTTCAGGACAGTAGCAATCCGGTCCTCTTAGCCCAGCTGGAACGAAGTCGCGAACAGCTCTTGGACAGCGAGAAATCGCTGAGGGACGTGCAGGTGTGGATGGTGTCGGATCTACTACATGGAAAAACCCTAGGAACAACATGGAAAAACCCTAGGAAAATGGTGATTGAACCATGAAATATCATGATTTGAAGCAACAAAGATGGAGATTTATCATGATATATGGCTGGTTTATGACAGCTATCAGTGGTTCGTGTGGCTAAAAAAAGGGGGCTGGGAGTGTCAGGGGGATTTCAACGGGGGCATTTTTTATGGGAATCTCATGGGAACAGAAATGGGAATCTACCCTCTGGTTATGTCAGAATAGCTATTGAAAATGGCCATAGAAATAGTGGATTTACCCACTGAAAATGGTGATTTTCCATAGTTTTTCGGAAACGTTTACCAGAGGGTCATGGGAAGAAACATATTCAATGGGATTAACATGCTGATTAAAATGCGATCCAGTGGCTAGGAGGGAGCGGTTTGGAGGAATTATCGGTATCTTTTTTCCCTATGAAATGGAAAGTCAAGGAGCTAGCAACCACATGATAGTTAAACCCCAAAGTTTGTGGTAACTAACCATATAAAATCCGGATAAGATGGGTTAACGCGGGGTAAACTTACTGTATATCATAATATGGGGTAACATGGCATCTACACTATGATATATCGATAAACCATGCCGTGATGTGGGTTGTCCAAAGGGGATTGACATGGATTTAACCACAACTTTTGGTCATTCGAATGGGAACATCTTGTTTTCAGCTAGTGGATTTGGTGCTTGTACAGAGATTTAACATGATTTAACCGTACGCAATCATTCTATGGGGATATATACATAATGGTATATATATATATATCACAAACAAGGTGATGTGGGTTTGTCCAGAATTTAGACTTGACACCCATTCAATGAACATCTGATGAGCAAAACCATGGGACTTTGAGGTATCCGATATCCTCAGACAAAGCCGTTGTGTTTCTTCTGTGCTTCAAGTAGGAACATCATCAAAAGACAGGTTTTGAGGCTTCCATCTTGTTTTGGGTGTTTAGTCACGTCGATGGTAAACTAACATAACTATGGAAAATCACCATTTTTAACGGGAAAACTCACTATAAATGGCCATTTTCAATAGCACACTGTTAGTTTACCAGAGGGTAATCGATGGAGATCAATGAAATCCGACAGGTCGAGCCTAGGCTCGGCCATGGGGAACCCAAAGAGATACCGAATTTTTCAGCGCAACGCAGAAAGCGACTTTCCAAGCGGCTTGGGGGTTTGATGTGAACCCCCAGGACTCTTGTGTGTGTTTTGGTCATACCCCCCCAACAAAAAAGAGAGTTAACACGTATTATTTTTTCCATTGTCATCCATGAGAAATACCACTCTTTTGGTTGCTAGAAAATAGGCATTTCATTGGGGGTTGTTCTAAATCCCCAGCCATAAGATTTTACTTTCCTTCCTATTTTTTCGAGCTTGCTATATTAATCTGAGTGCAATATTTATCATTATTAGTCACTACTAATCACAATTAATGTCAGGTAATGACTATTAACCTCTGGTAAATTAACATAGACCCTGAAAATCACCAATTTTTAGAGGTTTCACAAATCTTCCAACCCCTATCTACCAGGGTCTATGTTAAATTACTGGAGGGTATATTATATTATATCACTATAAATCACATGTATTATGAATCACTATATCACTGTATTACTATATACCACTATATATCACTGTATTGATACCACTATATACCACTATATTACCCAGAAAAATGCAATCTTTGAACTTCAGCATCCACTGTCCGACAGTCTGAAAACTTCGAACTTCGCGAACAACTGGCAGCGATGCAGGCGGAGATTTTATCCGTGCGCGAAGCTTCGATAGGTTTTGTTGGTAAACAGAACAAGAGGAAGCCCTAAAAAGATGCTGAAGAGTGATTCATCACTGTTATTGAGTGGGACATTTTTTGTAAATCATTTTTTTCGTACATCACTTAATAGGTAAATCTACAATTAGCCTATTTCTATTGGGAATGTCGTTTTCTATCTTTTTGGGGCTTACAACCAACGGTAGAGCAGCGGGGCAACTCGCGTTTCGGGGAAAAAAACTGGTGATTTAAGCAACGAACAATGATGGGATGATTTAGCTTAACGGCAATGTTGGGATTCATGGGAGACGAAAGTCATGTATACCCTCTGGTAAACTAACATAGCTATGGAAAATCACCATTTTTAATGGGGTAAATCCACTATAAAAGCCGTTGTGTTTCTTCTGTGCTTCAAGTAGGAACATCATCAAAACCGACAGGTTTTGAGGCTTCCATCTTGTTTTGGGTGTTTACCCTCTGGTAAACTAACATAGCTATTGAAAATGGCCATTTATAGTGGACTTACCCATTAAAACTGGGGATTTTCCATAGCTAAGTTGGTGAACATAACTCCAATTTCACTATGGTTTATGGTATTTATAACTATAGTATTCATGGGGTTTATAAACCAACATTCACATCACTGGGGGGGGGCCATCCTGCATTAAAAAAAAAGATTTTCCATCGAAAAATTAGCACAGCAAAAAACAAAAAACCGCCCCCAAATCGTCATACAGGGGTTGGTTTGCCTGTCCCATTTTGGGAATATAAAGGACATCACCTGAAAAAGTAGCCATCTAGTAGACCATATACCGATTTTGGTTGGGTGATGTTCAATGGGGACATTTAATGACCCAGCCCAATATGTGGATATAATCAACTGAGCTGACTAGATCGATATATCTGCCACAGATATTGGACTTATGTTCACCAGCTGGATCGTAAACAGCCCCACCACACAATTTCCAAATTGGTAATTGGATGTAATTGGTAGCATTAGACGCAACGCCCACCATTTGCCCCACAGTTTACATGGTGGGGTGGGGTGGGAATGTTAACGTTCCATCGACCACTTTCCCTCGACCTTGCACAAGATGTTGATGCTACGTTCGCATGGGGTGGGGTGGGGTGGGGTAGGGATACTAACGTGCCTTCGACCACGTTCCCTCGACCTTGCACAAGATGTTGATGCTGTGCCCAAGATCACGATGCAGCGTACCCATGATGTTGATATATCATACCCTCTGGTAATTTAACATAGCTATTGAAAATGGCCATTTATAGTGAGTTGTCCCATTAAAAATGGTGATTTTCCATAGTTATGTTAGTTTACCAGAGGGTATATGGTTATGATAATGATGATGATGACAACGACGACGACGACGATGATGATCCTGTCGAACTCTTTGAGTCGCGGGGCAAATGGTGGGAGTTGATCGTATCACTACTATTATTACTCTATTACTATTCTCATAAGAAACATATTCCATTGTTCTAGCCTAACTATGTTCAGTTGTGTTTGCCAACTTAGCTAAGTAAATCCGCACTCATGCACATGTTGGATCATTTTGGTAGGTTAAATATCTTAAATCCCCATTTCTCTTGCTTAAAAAACCAACCAACTGGATAGGTAGTTGAAATTCCTTTAGTTTTTTTCGAATACCATAAATGAACAATCACCATGGCAAAAGATGATCATGAAAATCGTGGACTACCAGAGATTGATCATTTTCAAATAGGCTCTTTTTTTCATCTCTAAATCTGCTATATAATGATTTATAGACAATCCTGGAAATGTAGTGACATTATATGATATTATATGAATATCTTGAGATGAATGGCAAAAATAAATATCTTTAGATTGACCTTCTTTTTAGAAAAACCATCAATATTTCAGAACACTTTCGACCTGGCGTTTTGGAACATTTCAGGCTGTGGGTGCGGGCTATGGCAAGTTGTTAAGCCCCAGCGGCGGCTCCAAAGACATGCGCTGGATGCCGCCGCCGGAACCGGAGGCCGGTGATAAATTGAGCCATCAAACAAACTTAAAAGGGAGATTCTAATGAAGGTTTGTTCAGCATCATTTTTTCGGGGGAGTTTCAGGAAATTCAGCCGCTTTTTTGTGATGTTCATGTTTTTCCCAAGATCTATGAGGGATTTAAATGATTTAAGCAACAAGATTTGGGATCATTCGCCCAGCGAACCAGCGAGGATTTAACCAACGAAAATTATGATTTGACCAGCCAAGACCCTGACGAAAAAACAGCAACAATTGGTTTATGCTTCAGTGGAGATGAGCAAATTGCCTATCTGAAGCCCCAGGAGAACTTGACCTACTTGATCTTTGAGAAACTGTTAAACATGTACCCCGTGGTAATTTCTTACATATGGAAGCCATGGCCCAGTCGAAATCTTTGATTGACCAATATTGACCAATAAAAATAACATGGTGATTTTCTCAAGATCTGGATCCGGTTTCTGCAGAATTTCCCAAAGAACGTAACCGTTACAAGGAAGAAAGACCAGGTTTTTAATTTACCCAATTTAGCGCTATTTTTAGATTGGATTTCACTTTTCTATCGTAAAATTTGGCGGTTCCTATGCAAAAATCACGCCATTTTTCGTAAAAACCTTTGGGATGACCGCAGATCAGCGAGCAGAAAGACTCTGTGGCGCAGTTCTTGGAAAAGTGCCTGGCTAAAGAAGGATCGTTCGGATTGGCAGGACATAGTCATGGATGGAATTTTTATTGAATAATCCCATTTATATAGATGTGATTCTCTTATCTATCTTAAATGAGGCTACTGAAACCACTTATGGGATCTAATATATATATAATATATATATACAGTATATGTAACCAACCATGAATGATACGAATGGGGTATACAACCAGATAGATGGGTGACAATTCCCAAACATGGGGATGTTACCATGATTTTGCCAAATAAACTGGAGTGTAAGCACAAATTCATTGTGAATCTAGGTTTAAAAACATTGGTAAATCCGGCCATGTTTTATTGGGTGGTTCATCCTGTTGTAGACATGATTTTACGCTACTTGGAGGATCATCCCAAGAATCGTAAGTGGATAACAAGCCTAGTTAGGAAGTCCACTCCCATTTATAAGCAGAACCGGTCCTCATGGGGAAGGATTTTTGGACTGAACAGGGTAAACAATAACTGCTATAAAAACAGTGTTTTGTGACAAGCATAGGCTTATTTTGGAGCAAAACAAATAAAATAACAAAGTTCACCTCCAAAGGCTGTCATATGCTGTCATAAATCACGGGCATCTACAGACTTTTGTGACTGAGCTCAACTTTGCTGCCAAAACACATAACAGAAAACATCTGCTGCACCACATGCCATAAGACGGGTCAGTTTGTGCATCTTGGAATAGGATATACAGTATGAATAGGTGGCTAGTGTGATAGAGGTGATGGAGACATTCTATTGCTAGAAGCAATTGACATGATATAGCTGTTTCTTCATTAAACATAACAACTGGTATAGAAATATATCTCAATATATCATTCACATAACTTACATATCAATATATGTTGAGATGATATAGCAATTGGTATCATCGACCCACATACATTGTATATATATATAGAGCCATTTGTAGGTGAGTTGACGCACAGTTCACGACTGGTTAAGGTCTGGGTTGATTAGGGGGATATAACTATAGTTAATGGGTTTGCAAAGAAGCTTGTAAATTGGGGGGCCTCACCTTGTAAATAATTGTCAAATCGCCAGTATATCACGATTTTGGATGGTTGAAATTTCCCCACAAGTTGCTTCATGAAATATTTGTATAATATATATATATGGCTATGGATCAATACCTATTAATACCATTTTTAGGGGGATGAACATCCATTTACCAGCTATTTTGATGTTCACCAGGGGTACAAGGTTTTGACACACTGCCATATATATATATATATATAACCAT
>Ga0126342_10006853_pt1 | contig 20277 bp, 20 predicted proteins | sample Cyp1metagenome_FD_92528 | JGI IMG/M metagenome (GOLD analysis project Ga0126342, IMG submission 92528) | Coral microbial communities from Lord Howe Island, Old Settlement Bay, Australia - Cyphastrea 1 metagenome | ecosystem: Host-associated > Invertebrates > Cnidaria > Coral ...
ATGCATTCCACACAGAAGGACGCCGACAGCAGGAAATCAAAGCACTGCGCGCAACCAACTGTCCGCGCCTCTTTCAGCTTTGTCTTCACTGACTGCCTTCTCCTTCTTCACCTTTCCCTTTTGCAAGCGACTTCTTCGCGGGGCCGTCTTTTCGGACCTTTTCTTGTCACGTTGGAACTGAGGCTACCCGCGCCGCTTCTGTTGCAGTTGCAGTTGACGCCGCACGGCGTATCTTTCCTCAAGCGCGAGGGGGTGCTCATGGAGATCCAAAAGCCGAGGGCCGTCAAGTGGGGCCGCTTTTTTCGTGCTCTGAGCCTTGGGGAAGTGTACGATGCGAATGACAAGCTTCTGTACACTGTCTGCGCAGTGTAAATCTTTTAAGCCTAAAGCTTGGGGGAACGACCCGTTCTGGGAAGTCTTGCGCAAGCATGCAGGCTAATTTGTAGCGCTGTCCCGCTCGTATGCGTCCCGCTGTGGGGGGACAACCCGTTCTGGGAAGCCCGTCCGAAGCAGGCGCATCAGTTTTTCCACCTCGTGTGTCGACACTTAGGGAACAACCCGTTTTGGGAAGTCCAACACAAGGAAGGCACAGATGAGCCCAGTGCCTTTCTTTGCGGCGTGGAACAACCTGTTCCGAGAAGTATGTAGCTTGGAGCCTTTGACGAAACCAAGAATGCAAAAGACCCGGCAACTACCGCGCCACCTACCATGTGGAATAAGTAGATATCATATTTCCCGAGCAAGTGATCCAGCCAGGCCCCTACCCACTCACGGCTTGTCTAGGTCTTTGGAAGCAACAGCGCTGGGGAGACTTTGTCCATGGCGGTGCTTTGCCGCTGGGTATGCACCGAAAGAAGGATCTCTTGAATCTCTTGGGTTCCAGATCTGAGTGTTGCTGCTTGAGAGCGTCCGACGAGTTTCTTGCTGATTTTCTACCCCGGATTTGTAGATAATCAGTTCACCCAAGCCCCAAAGAGGTCTTTCGTTCGCATGCCTTGATGGGTGTCTCTTTTCCGCCCAAATCTTGACCACAAATCCCTGATAGCCTTTGAACTCAGCTGAACTCCCCAGAAGGTATCTTTTATTCACGCATTCTCAACCAGTCCCATGGGGTAAGGATTCTCTTCCAGAGAGGTGTTGTTGGCAAGACATTTTTGAAAACATTAAACGCGGGCAAGACATTTTCGGGGCCCCAAGCGCGGGGATCTCCCACCATTCAGTTCCACCAGTGCAACCACGGCAGGGTGGTGCCCCCAAAGTGGTTTCAGTGCTCAATGCCCATGTGGCCAAACTGAAGCTCGCAGGCATGGCCACTTCTGGCCTGGTGGTCGAAAAAAAGACACTCCCAAAAAAAATGAGGGTGGATTTGTGCATACTGAAGCGGCTAACGAAAAACACATATTTTTTTGGGGGGGACATGTAAATTGCTATTTGATGTGTATTCCTTGCTTTCCGGGTAGATTCCAATATTTGACGGGTCACATGCCATCATTGCAAGAGTTGCATTCCAATTTCTGTGGGATTCTCAACTTCTGGTGATTTTCAACATTTTTTTGGGTCAAATGCCCAATTTAGGCCCGTTAATTCCCCAGTTCCTGTTGGTTGTTGAACCGAGGGATCTCTCTCAGCTTCGGCTGCTTAGGAAGAGTTGTGGCGTCTCAGTTTTCCGTTCCGATGCGGCCAAGTGCCGTGGTCGAAACTGGTGGAACTTAGAAGTTGCTGGGAGAAGCAATGAAATTTGTGGAAATTTTGGCTTTAATCTTTACAGATTTACCTGGTGTTTCTGTAAGGTCCTTAGAGAAAGTGATGCTTGTCTAGGGTTGGTTGTCAAGACGCTGGGAACAGGAATCCGAATCATCCCCATACTTTTGTTTGTCCAACAATGGGGTACCTCCAAGGTCCACATGCAGTGGTGCGTCATTTCCGAAGCATGGCACGCCATCTGGAGCCGAACGCGCAGGCATATGCGGCCAGAGCACATTGCCAACTATGTGGACAAAGCCGATGTCTATGCTTACGCAGAGGCGGAACTAGAAGATCCGCATGAATCTCCGACCAGAATCTGGTATCCCATTGATATGGTATCAGAATCGGGTATCCCATCAATGGTTCAATATGGTTAAGATCTATAATCCCACATCTGGCGTCTTTTTGGTCAACCCGGAGCTCTACCGGAACCGTTTGCCAGTGCCAGGTGCTGAGTATCGACCCGTCCATGCAGAGGGAATATACCGAAGGCGGGGAAAGCGCCTGGAGTTGGTGTCACACACAGTGTGGACCACTGGCGGATGGTCTTATCTTTTGAGTATTCGATCATCCCAGATTTTTTTGCGATTTGCGATTGACCACAACTTGTTTTCCCGACCACGCAGAGGTTTTTGTGACGTTTTTTGAAGGGAACAATCTGCTGAGAAGCTGGACAAGCGGCACCATGTTCTGCTGATATAGAGGGCCAACAGAGACCCAAGATGTTCCCTCCAAATGCGGGGCTCGAACCTGGGTGAATGGTAGGTGAATAGATTATTTTTCTTGCTTCTTGCATTTTTAAAAAATGACTATATGTAGTATATACATATATACATTCATATAATAGTATGCTAGTATTTTTTTAATCATGTTTTGCAGAATCTCTGAGTTGAGCCGTGAACACTACTTCAACCATGGTCAACTCCTTTCCTTTTGAAATGTGGCACGCCCAGAAATAGCCGCAGAGGAGTTTCACTGACCACGGGAGAGCAGTTTCCCACTACCGACTTCCTTCTGGGAGCCGCTCGGATGGTGAGACATCAATGATGACTGAATGGAGATTTCCAAAATGGGCCCAAAATCTAAACAAGACTTATTTTCCATTGGGAAAGCAATGGTTTTGGGGTCACACAGAGAAAAAGACATCGTAGGCGAACTGTTAAGACTCGATTGGAAATCATCGCCAAAGGTGCCTCATCAACGATAATGGGCATATGTGTACATATATATATATATATCTCTATATGTATATGATCTATTGTCTGTAATCTATAATCGAGAAACTATCATCTATTATATCTATTATCTATATTGTATATTTTCCATTTTCTACTATCAAAACAATCTTTTACATCATGGTTTTACATACTATGTGGTCAACTATTTGGTGGTTGCAACTATTCATCTACTGTCGAAAACTAGTTGTATATTCCAAATGAATGTGTTTTTTCCCGGAAGCCTACCAGCCTTCACATCTTGGCGCAGTCGGCAAGGTTTGGCTGCGCAAATTCATCGAAGTGGGGCCCGCTGCGGTGGACTTTGAGCACCACGAGTGGGTGAAGCATTTGATCCTTGGCCCCCAGGTGATGATCAGTTGTTGGAGCCGGCACAAACATTGGGTAATGTTGTGAAGAATATTGTGGTGTCCCCCATAGTTTTTCAAAAACACCAACCAAAAGCTAATTGTTGAACCAATTTATGGGGTTTAGTGAGCAATGGGGGACAATGGGGATATACGTAACACCACTGGGACATACCTTATGTCTATGTAGTCAGCATTTTCAGATACTTTGAGTGGGTTTCTTTGATTCTCCTAACTCACATGGACAATGAGAATTGGAGATTTAACCATGAACGAATGTGGATTTGATGGAAACCATGAGGATGTAACATGAGGATTTTTAAACTTTTTTTCCCGGTTTTGCTGCTTGCATCAGCAGTCTGAGGCAAACGCTCGAGGGCCAAGTGCTTACCTGCAAGAAACATTCCAGGACACTATTCTATTTCGAAGTGTAGACTCAGTTTCAAACAAAGGTAAAAGCATCGCAAATTTCATATTACAAGAATTCTAGCCATCAGCCCCATTACAAACCTCACGCCATCGTTTTGATTTTCACGGGGTGCAAATGTGATACGTTTAGCCCTTAGCCCTCAGCCCTCCAGTGTAAAAAGATGCGGCACGTCGAGGTGAGACTTGCACAGCTATTTTGGGTAAAAAGTTTAAACTTTTAGATGCCTGGTATTTGGTTCCATAGGTATCTATTTGTATACAGGTGGATGTGTGCAGGGCATTCAATGGACATATGTAGATCCTGCAATCAAACAGAGCGTCAGGATATTGCTGCGACAGTTCTACGGAAGTGATTGAAAAAGTTACAGCGCAGGTGCGTTATGACCAACATGGCAAACAGAAAGGTGAAACGCAGCCGCGTCTGCTTCAGCAGTGATTTATTTCTTTGGCTTCGGAATAACAGTTCTTGTTGTCCGTGGAAAAACGACTGCTCTGGTGATGTCTGTGGCCGTTGCAAGCAGAAACGGCTTCTAGTAACCACCCGCCCTCCCGGCCCCTCCGCGCAAGCCCTCCCGTTCATTCTGCGCACATGGGAGCGCAGCGCTCCTCGCTCTTGAGCGGGCGTTTGCCTAAGCCTTTCAGACAGAGATGCAGCATAGCCTGAAAAGGTGTGTGTTGGCATTTGTTTCAGATTGTGTGCTTCATTCTCCAATCATGTTTGAATTGACGCTGCCCTGGCGCCTGGCGCTCTAAGTGTTGAGCCTCTTCATCATTCTCCTGCTGCTGCAGCTGATCCCTGCGCGGTGCAGGCGGGGAAGTTTCAATTGCAATCGGGTTGCGCAAAGTCGGTGGGCGACCAGCCATGTCTTGCAGGCTGTCGTGCAGCTGCCTCTGAATACAGCTTTTCCCAAGACGGGGAAAGCTTTTTGCGAGTCTAGTCACGTGAAGGTCCAGCAGTTCACCCGGATCTGCAAGCCTTCCGTTCAGCCCTTGAAGATGAAGTTGGTATTTGGATTGCGTTCAGCTCGAATAATTGTATTGCAAGTCTCCCTGCTTCATGCCTGGGTTTCCCTTTGTATATGGCCATGATGCGGCAGTTTGTCAGTACGGTAGTGCAACTGGATAGTGCCTGAGTCTTGCCAAGGTACCGCCGCGCGGAAGCAAAAAGCTCGCGCAGGCAGCCAAGACGAAGAAGTTGGTTTTAAAGCCACGTGTCATGAAGTGCTTTGGCACCGTGCGTTTTGGCCTTAGTTTACGTGAGGCTCCATTGGTGGGGCTCTGGTTCGACTTGGACTTGGATGTAGTCCACTACGTCACCAATGCTCCTGCTTTGTGGTGAAAGAAATCTTTTAGATAAGGTTGCTTTGCTGCCACCACCTGTGCGAACACGAAGTACCTCTCCTTGCGTGGAGCCCAGGCCAGTGGACAGTGTTGCACCAGGGCTGTTTCCAGCCAACCCGTCTTCTGTCTGTGACAGGACTTTGCTACGCAAGTGGTGTGGTGGGATCTGTACCGCAAAGATTGCAGGAAGCATGGAATCAAACCTGGCTCAAGCAAGTTCTTGGTGCCAGAAGTGGCAGAATATTTCGCAGGACTCGTTGTGCCCGCAGGCACTTTTGAAGGCTGAAGCACAACTTTTCGCAGAATTGGCAGGACTGCCAAGCCGTTGGACCATACCGCAAGTTGGGGCCGTTGACCCCGAGCACTTCCAAGCGCTCTTCCCACGGCTGGAGGAGGAAAGCTCAGAGTGATCGGCAATGTGCAGCTTGATTAACTAATATCAACTACAATATTCTTTTGTTTACCCCTGCCAGGAACCCCGAGTTAAGGCCATCTCCGTTTTTTCGGGGGTGGCCGGGCTGGATCTAGGGATCCGCGAGTTCCGTCCCAAATTGTCTGTGGTTGCTTTGCGTGCTAACCTATCCAAATTTGGGTTTTTGTTTGCCTAGGTTCTGCAGACCGACATGCTTTGTGCTGGCCCAAGTCCGCTGCAGCCATTTCAAGCTGTTTACAAAGCAGTTTGACAGCACCCCGCGCATGCTGAAGGTAGAGATTGATGAACATGCTCGGCGAGTGATCCGGTGCCGGCAAGAAGAAGGACATCTGGCACAATGCCCTCTTTTCGGAGACATTGCTGAGTTCCACCTTTCCCAGTGCGGGGATGACATGGCCACCTCAGACGGAATAATGGGAGGTTTCCCCTGTCAGGTCATTGGGCTGGAATTCGGTGGCGTCTGTCGTTTTCATTCCAAGAATCAGACGGCACACCCCTCTGCATTTTTTGGGTGCCTTGCCAGGGAATAAGCAAAGCGGGATGGCAGCGTGGGCTCCACGATGAGCGCAGCGCCCTGGTTGATCATATATTCCGACTCATGGATGAGGATGCGGAATACCATGACTCCCTGCGGCTTGGCTCAAAGTTTTCGCTTTGACGTGTGCATTGGAAACGTTTTGCCATGGCACCACGCCCGGAACCAGTTTCTGGATCTGATTCAGCTCTTTGCGGCAATGCTTTCAGGCGGTTCGTTCTATTGGAGAATGTGGTGAACTTGCTTTGCAAGCCCATGCGCCCATTGATGACGCATCTGCTTCAGGAATGTAATTTCAGGTCTCATGTGTTGGCGGTGTCGTCGTGTATTGCGTTTCAGCAATGTGCTTTCCTGAAGCATTCCAGCGCCAGGAGTTTGCTGCCAGAGGCTGGGTGGTGCACTGGATCACAGTGGCGGGCCAGCAAGTTGGCGTGCAGGTTGGGCGCCTCAGTCTGCCGCTGGTACATTTCTCAATCTCGGGGCTGTCCCGGAATGCACGAGGTGAAGCGTGAGAGGGTGTTCTTGCTTGCAACGCGAAGGGGCTTCACTTTCCCTGCGCCGCGCTCAGAGTTTTGGCGGGTGGTGCCGGCTCAGGTTTCACGGAAGTTTGAATGCCATGAGTGTCTTGTCATTGCTGCCCAGGACACCCAGGTGATGCCCAAGGATGCTATGATGGACGCCGCCAATTTGACGTGGAACGAGCGGGGTTTCTTGCCCCTTCGCCAGTGGCTGTGTTTTTCCCGGAGCGCTAGTGATGACCAGCGTTTGAAATGTTTAGGTAACATAGTCATTCCCAGGTGTGCCCAGCTAGGGCTGCACCAGCTTGTGCATGAGCTGCAAGGTGCCCACCGAAGCTAGTTGCATCTGCCTTGTTGCCCTGCTAGTAACGGTTTCTGGGAAGTTGCGGTGGGGCAGAGAGGGATCCCCTGCCCAATACGAAAATCACCGTGGAACTGTTTTGTAAATAGGGCTTGTGGTTTGGTTCCTGCCATGCCGGTGGTTTTTGCAGCTGTCCCTGCAATCCTAATTGCCATCAATTCGCAGTTGCAGCGCTGCCATGCAAACAACCTGTTCTGGGAAGTTGTAGTGGGTAGACATTGCGCGTTTCGTTTTCTTTCAATGCAAACCGTTTCACGGTTGGAAGATAACGATCAAAAGCAGCTCTGTGCCTGGGAGAATATGATGTCCAATGCGGAAATAGAATGTCATGTGAGCCGGGAAGTGACGGTATTTTCCGCGAATCTGTGAAGTGTAGGTAGCCCCCCCGAGCTCTTTTTGGTTGATACGCATGTCAAGCGGCGTGTCTCTCTTGCTGCTGAGAATGTCCCAGCAGAGCAGCCAGTTCTTTTGCAGGCTCTCGCCCCCTCGCAATCTGTCCAGCTAAGTTTTCCTATGGAGCCTCCTTGCACAGTGTCTGTCGATGTGCAGCAACTGATCCGATATCGCCAGGTGCATGCCCTCCTACTTGCCATGCAGAGCGTGGCAAATGAAGTTGAAGACCTGTGTGTAAATTCGCCAGAGGGCATATGGCCCAATCCAGAGGTGCTAGGCGAAGCACAGGCCTTACAAGATGTGTTGAAGAGAGCAGTTCGGGCCAACAATGAGCTGTTGCGACAAATGGTGCAGGCCACGCAATGGCAAGACCATCCTGCAGAGTACCCTGGGCAGGTTCGTGTCTTGAGCAACGTAGAGGAGTAGGAGACCTTCCGCCTGCATTGGTCCACCTTCTGTGAGAGCGGGTTAGCTTTCTGCGGGGTCCTGTAATTCGTTCCTGCCATGCGCGCAATTTGTTAGGCACCCTGCAAACAACCCGTTTTGGGAAGTTGCAGCGGAACCTGTAAGTGACCCTCCAGCCTCTCTGGCTTCAGCAGTGTTTGGGTTGAAGGTGTCGTTCATTCACGTGGCGCCGATGATTCGTTGCCGTGAAAAAAATCAAGCGCGAACCCCTGGAATTCTTTCGTTTTTTTCCAGATTTATGACTCCCGGGCCCTCATCTACCACATTAACATTTCCTGCGAAATTTGGAGGCAAAGGTTTCTACCAGGGCCACGCTGACTAGCTGCTGTGAGGATCTTGTTCATCTGTGTCAAGCATAGGCACCCGCTTACTGTCGGTTGCCCCTTTCGCGTTTTGATTCACCGTCCTAAGGAGCGGGGCCTGCAGTGGCTGGAGCCAGCTCTGGAGCATGTCTCCCGTGAGATTGTTGGTTGCATTGCTGGTGCAATCTTTGTGCAGCAAGCATTGCCACTAGACAGGCTTCAAAATATGATGTTACCAAAGCGGCCGTCTGTGTTGGCCACAGGGCCAGTTGTTTCAATCATCTCGAAAGCAGCTCGCCTGCGGGTTGCCGAACCTGCGAGTGGCCAGTTGGGATGTTGGGCAGTGCCACATGAGAACCTGGTTTCGATCCGCGCAAACTCGTGGGAGATTGTGTGGGAGTCTGACGGCAGTTGTCCTGAAGCCGCTTGCTCTCCGGAAGAGTGGGCGCATGCGTGCCAGTGCCAGGCCAGGCCTCTTGTTAGCCGCAGCCGTGTAGAAAAAAGGTTTCTCACAAGCGTCCGCACCGTGAACAGGACAAGTCTAAGGCTGAGCAGGCTGGGACGACGGGGGAATGTTTTCAATGTTTTGGCTGTGGACCGCTTTGATCGATCGAGCCTCTTAGCTTATGTTTAAGGGGGCGCCTAGTGGCAAGGGAGCTGTTATTTGCTGTATTTGTCAAAGCTTGCCTCCTTGTTTACTTGCCTCCTTTGCGCTTTTCTTCTCTTGCCCATGAGCCGGCTGCGCCCGTGTTCCTCTTCACGAGCGCGCAGGCAAAGAGCAAAGCGAAGATCGGGAGAAAGGACGGCAGCGCTGGAGGTGCTGAGGCGCGACCACAACCCGGGATGATCGCCTGGAGCATGTTGTGTGGCAAGTTTCCTTTTTGAAGCGCCGCACCATTGCTGACTCCATGTGTTGGGAAACGAGCTGATTCAAGCAACAGTGCGTTGGGTCACCAGTGTGTGCATGTAAGCAAAAGATTTGGCGGATAATGAGCAGCATTGTCTGAAGTGAATGCAAGCCTTGAGTTCCGCTTCTTTGCGATGAACATTTTCCTTTGTGTTGCCCTCATCAGGAAAAGGAGGAGCTTGAGGAGGGACCGGGGTGAAGCCCAAAATAGGTAGAGTGTGTCTTGAGAGCTGAGGAGACACGCCTCGCATGATGTGAAGGGGGTGGTGGGCGAATGATTTTTGCTTTTGCCAGGGAGCAGCCAAGAAAGCAGAGCATGCAGAAGCCAAGGAGGGAACAAGCTCTTTTCTTTTGGGCGTGGAACCGGAAACGTTTCCCCAACTTCCAAGAGTTGTGGTGTGGCTCATGTTTTTGGGTTTGGTTATCCGGTCGTGGCAAGGGAGCTGTTATTTGCTGTATTTGTCAAAGCTTGCCTCCTTTTCTCCTTTTGCCCATCAGCCGGCTGCGCCCGTGTTCCTCTTGGAAAAGACCGCGCGCGCAGGCAAAGAGCAAAGCGAAGCCAAGGCGAAAGAACAGCAGCGCTGGCGGTGCCGAGGCGCCACCACAACCTAGGATGGATCGTCTAAACCATGCTGCGTGCGGTAAGTTTCGTTTTTTAAGCGCCGCACCATTGCTGACTCCATGTGTTGGGAAACGAGCTGATTCAAGCAACAATGCGTTGGGTAGTCACCAGTGTGTGCATGTAAGCAAAAGATTTGGCGGATAATGAGCAGCATTGCCTGAAGTGAATGCAAGCCTTGAGTTCCGCTTCTTTGCGGTGAGCATTTTCTTTTGTGTTGCCTTCACCAGGAAAAGGAGGAGCTCGAGGAGGCACCGGGGTGAAGCCCAAGATAGGTAGAGTGTGTTTGGGCTGAGGAGATGGATCTCGCAGGATGTGAAGGGGGTCGGCGAATGAATTTTATTTTTGCCAGGGAGCAAGAAAGAAAGCCATGCGTGCAAATGCCAAGGAGGGGAAAGGTTTCAGCCAGCACCTTTTAAGACTTGTTGTTCAGTCTGGGGTTTTTGGGATACGCAGTGTAAGGCGTTCAATGGTGAGCCGGTCGTGAGGCAGCTGTGCAGGAACAGCTGTGATCTGAGCCCTCAGGCAAAGAGTGAGGCCGACGACAAGGGAAGGCAGCGTCGCCCTGGAGGTCCTCAGGCCCAACATGTTGCTCGCAGCGATATTTATCTGACCATGGGTAGGACGCGCGTGGAAGAGAGAGGTGCCAACCTTTGCTTATTAGAAATGTCGCGCAAGACAGGCACAGACATACACATAGACAGGCAGTTTTTTAAAATCTGCGAGGCTGCCAGCCCGCTACCCAAGGCCAAGGCAGGGCGGACTGCAAGATTGAGTTGAGTTTCTCGGCCGGTGGTTCTCACATGAGGTGCTGCGCAGCGCCAAAAAGGAGATGAAAAAGCAATCTTCCGGACGCAAGAGCCAGGCCCGGCTGCAATTTGCGCTTGGTGCTGGATCGCGCCCCAAAAAGAAGCATATCTGCTTTTTGCACGTCGCCCTTTTTTTGTTTGAAGCCTTCTGCATGGCATTTGCAGTTCATTTGGTTCCGAGGGTGCGTGCTGCTTTTGTCCCGCTATCTTCAGCAAAGATGGCTTCGTGCAGCCATGATGTCAGGATTGCAGAGGCGACCTTGGAGCTGTTGGGGAAGTTGGGGAAGCTGCCCATGTACTCTGATGAAGAAAACGACATGGTGTTGGATGCTCTGGTCACGGTGAGCCATTCACCAGCTTTGGAGCACGAATCGCGGGTGAGGTTGCATCGGCTGGCTGACATCATCTACTATGGAAAGAGTGGAGAATGGAAGTCCTTGAAGCAGTTTCCAGCATCCATAGGGAACACAAGGGAAATCAAATGCTCGGTGCCTCCCCGAGAAGACAATGTTTGGGAAGACGTCAAGGCGAATGCCAAAGTCCATGCCGCAATTTTTGGTGGAGCTGCAACTTGCTTGCGATCCCTTGGCTCTGTCTTCCCGCAGGAACGTGCTCACTTGAGGGAGCTCTCTATGCTACACCAAGCGCAACTGGCGCTGAGCAATTCGGCCTACGAATTGCGCAAGGAGCCGTGCAAGCCAGCGAGCAAGCCAGCGGAGTGAGTTGGACTTGCCGTTCTGGCCGGCCACAGGCCTTAGTTAGACCTGCACTTAAGGTGTCAGAGGCACAAGCTGGGCACCCTGATTGGCGCCTGTGGACTTGCCGTTCTGGCCGGCCACGGTTTTCACACCGTATTGCGCTGTCTCAGAGGCACTAGCTGGGCAGGTTGACGCAACAAAACACGTATTGCCCCTGAACCTTGATCCTGGTGCGCAAGAACATGCTGCACGTTGCCATAGTGTCACTTCATTACAGACGCTTGTGTTGGTCCGCTCAGATCGCATTCAAACGCTGGCCGCGCAGGGGCGTCGCCAGAAGCCTGTGGGCCCAGACAAGAAGCCGAAGGCAAAGGATTGGTTTCATTAGGATGGGTTGGGGTAACGTGCAGCAGCCGACAAGAACCGGTCTTGCGGCGCTTGGCGGCAAAGGCGGCCCCGAAAGCGAAGGCGCATACCTCCAAAAGAAATCGGAGCGACGTCGAGAATGAGGCGCGGTGCTGTGTTGGAACTGTTGGAGAGCGTGGGGCGGAAGATTCGTTTATTCTTTTGATGCTGTCAAGACCGCAGGATGGAGATGGAGAGGCCTTGCCCAAGGAGGAGGTTGGCCGTGGCTTTCCACATATTTGCGTTTGTCTGCTTGATCGTTTGTTTGTTCGTCATATTTTTGCTGCATGTGATTAATGATAGTGTAAGCATCATCTGAGGGTGTGCTTCGGCTGCTAGCCGCATGAACTTCTGAACCCCGGCCAGGTGGCTTCCACGCTGAAGGGGAGGGGCCGGCCTCAGACCAGGAAGTTGCTGTCAGGAAGCAAGAAGTGTCAACTGTGCTTGCAGGGGTCCAATGCCGTCGTTTGGGCCGCCCACACACATAAAGTCGGTGGGTTCAAAGAGGCGAAGGGCAATCGATGCCAGAGGTGCTCTTTGTTTGCTTTTTGGACGCATTCGGGCCCTTTCCCTGTGCGGGCTTTACTACATGTGAGTGATGTTAAACATACGCCAGCATATCAAGTTTGCGTTGCTTCTTTCGAGCCTCGTTGCCTTGCAAACAACCCGTTCTGGGAAGTTGCAGCGCCGCCTCCTTGAAGCGGTTTGGATAATTCACCTAGAAACCTTGCAAGTATCGATTCATGGAAATTCTCCAATATTTTCCAAGTTTCTCGGGCTCAGGGCGTTATCTTGTCTTGCGCATGAACTTTTCTTGCCCAAGGTGAAAGAATGGGCATTGCGGGAGCCGCAATGGGAGGGGCGAGAAAACCTTTTGTGGACTGCTCTTGGCGAGGACGCTCGCACTGATGCTCGCACTGCCGTTTATCCTGTGCGCTGTTACGCTGCGCTCGTAGCAGAACCATGCAGGACAAAGCGCTCCTGGCTCGCATGAAGAGGCGCCTCAGAGAGTCGCGGAAGACCGCTTCTGAGTCAGCGATGCAAGTCCTCCAAGCTGCTCCAGCCACCACTGCGGCTTCACAGAGCAGCCGGGTTACTTTGTCCACCACTGTGTACGACATGTGGAAAAAGGTCACTTGGCGTGCACGAAGCAAGGCGTAATTCAACATGAGTTGCCCCATTGCTTCAACCAGCTTCCCGTACCGCAGCATAGGTACAGATACGAAGTAAATTCACAAAGTCAGTGCCAGTCAGTGCAGTGCATATGGCGGGTGTCATCTCGCAATGGCTCAAATTTGACCAGCCTTGTATAGGACACATATATGCTTGCCAAGCAGCGAGAACCGCCGGCGGGCTCAGTGGAGCGCATTGGAGACATGGAAGTCGTTCTCCTTAGAGCAACGGAATGGAACCCAGAGACCCTAGGCAGCATATGTCTTTTAGAGAATTCCATGTCTTTTGCAGGATCAACCTATGATATGATTGATGATACTTTCATTTTGGCGGTGAGAATCGTTCTTGCATGTGATGTGGGAGGCCTGGGTGCTACAGAGTCTCTGCAGAATCTGTTCATGAGATCAGGGCACAGAGGCTGGCGATTTCACACGTGAGCCAAAACCAAACTGGAAAGACGATTGCTGAAGAAATGGACGGCGGGGCTCCTTTTCGTTGAATCTGCTCTTGTCAGGACAAGCAACGATCCAGAAGGGGAGATCTGGAGAGCATTACGTTCCCTTGGCAACGCGGAAAGCTTGCTGGAGGATGGAAACCCGTGGTACCAGCTTGGGCCCCATGAGTGAGCTAGGTGTCATGCAAACTTCCTAGTTTCAACTTGTTGGGCTGGAGTGCAACTGTCGGGATGCAACTTGCACTTGATCCGACACTGCGAGGCATCTCAGAGATGAGGCGGTCCAAGCGCTGACCTAGAGTGAGAGATGGCCAGTATGAAGGGCTTTAAGTGCTTGTTTGACACCAAGCATCTTTAGCAGAGATGACATGCACGCCCCTGTTGATTCGGGATGCATACGCGAAAACCAGCTTCTCACCAGTCCATTCATCAGAATTCATAAGATGTTAATGGGGTCAGGTTTGGAGACACTCGGGGGTAGAGGCTGCGTGTTCTTCCGCAGGGTCGCGCGATGCCGCTAGTGCGGGGGAGAGTCAGCTCCTTCTTTGGGCATTTTTAGGAGCTGGAGCTCGAAGGATCAAACGACCCGTTCTGGGAAGTTGAATTGTGATGCAGCGAGATTTCAGCTTCACGTGCACTATTATATAGGAGAATGCAGATTTATTTTGTTGCATCTTGCGCCCGCAGGCCAGGAAGTAAGATCAACCGACCCGTTCTGGGAAGTTGATTTGCGTACAATTGTCATGAGGTGGGTAGCGTCAACAAAAAGGCATCGCTGACAGGAACCGGATGAGAAGGCAGGGTCGTCAATCATTGGTTGTTGTGACGTGCTACATGTGCTGCGCACCCGGCTTAAGCAAGAACATTTCCGTTTCTAAATTGCCTGTTGCAGCCCCAGTTGCCATCATGAGCGAACCCCGGGAGATCAGCAGAGAGTCGGTGCCAAGCAGTTTGGAAGTCACACCTCAGAACTTGAGGTCCTTGGTGCGCGAGTGGGAGAGCAAGCAAACCACAGAGACTGTTAAAACCAAATTGCGGACGCACGAAGTGCAAGGAATCTTGAAAGTAATTGCTTCTTGCCAGCGGCACAAGGAGCGCGGCCTAACAGATCGCAGCTCATTGATCCTAATTGATACAGGTACAGGTGAGACGTGTAGATTGCTTTTCTTTGCTTAAAAGCAACCAATGCCAAGGCCTAAAATTTCGAAACTGGTGTGTCTGTATGTTTGTATGAAGATTGAAAAAAATGTGTTGAAAGTGAAGTCATCGCGCCAGCCCCTGGCACCGAATTAGGGCTGCAGGGGCTTTCCCGTCAGGAATGTCCTGTGCGTTGGACGCATGCCATTGTGTTGGATGGAGGTGGAGAAAGGAAACACGTTGTGCTGAAGCACGGAGGTGAACACAGCAAAGAAGCCCGTGAGGTACGTGGTGTGGCAGTGGATATCAGGTTGGAAGCTGCGAAGCACGGCTCAAAGACCCCAAGGCAAGCAATGGAGTCGATGCTGCGTGAGGGGGTTGACTTTGCCAACATGCCGATGCACCGAACGCTGCAATCCCAAAGGAAAAAGCACTTGGAGAAGGCCTGGGGAATATGTCGTAATTCATGGTTGCTGATTCTGATGCAGTGTCAGATATGTTGCCCCTTGTCTTTGAGGTGAAGGCCGGGGATTGCCCCGGTGAAGCTCGGAGCGGTCACGTTCTGGCAGAATGGAAGGATTTTATCGGCCAGGAGAGGTTAGCAGGGAAGACCCCGCCTTTCAATTGGCACCGTGGTGGCAATTTTCAACACTCTGCGTTATGCGAACTTGGTTTCACCCAACTCTTTTAAGCTGTTTTCCTTTTTCCTTCCTTGTATGCATCTTGATGCCTTGAGGCTGTCAAAACGGAAGCATGCCAGACATGATAACAACCAGTGCAAGTCACACCCTGCATGTTCTCGATAACAATGACAACTGTGAAGGCTCGGGTCAGAATTCGTTGGGCAGCGCGAAAAATAAAACACATACGCCAAAAGACCCGCCGCAGGGTACGATGTAGTCTTCTCGTAATGCATGTTTTTTTGCAATACATAAACGTATTACTGGAACGGGGGGAGCCTGGCCCAATTGCTTCTGAAATTGCCTTCCACAGTTGTCTTGAGGCATGTCGTACCAGTCAATCCCCGGACCTGCCCTGGAGCAGTCATCTTCATCGCGCCAGCATTTGTCGATGCGGCAAGGCAGTGGGATAAAACACATCGCTGTGTGTGCGTGCCTGTGTGTTTGAGCAATTTTGTGCATGGGTGCATGTGGTTGTAGTTTTCAGCCAAGCATGACTCGTGTCACTATGCTGGTACGGTTCTCGCGAGCTACGCTGCCAGGTGGTGTGTTGAACAAGTCGGCAGCCAGCAGTGGCAAGATTGGGACAGCAGCGAGCTTTATGCTGTTGCAGATGGGACGCACAAGACTTGTGCAGAGAACTGGCTGTGGTGGAAGGCTCGGGGGGCTCCAGGGCAATGATTTTCCATCGTTCGCCTGCGTGTATGTTTTGTGGGCTTTTTTTTTTGCCGGGTTGACAGTGGTAGGTTTGCATTGCGGGGAAGAAGCTGAATGCAAGAGGGTTGCCTGCCACCAGTTTGTTGGAGCTGGGCTACGCTCGCATTGCCAAAGAAGATGCCGCGCATCTCCCCGAAACCTGCGCAAGAATTTTTTCCTGGTATCAGAAGCAAGGAGTGAACATCGGAAGGTTCGTAACAAGCATTTGCTGGGATGACACAGATTCAGGAAGAATTGTGTGCAAAAATCTGGGTATGCGCTTCCGACGTGACATGCGGCATCAGCAGGCTGCAATCTTGCGGCAAAGCGAAACATGCCGCGACCGTGCAGTGCGCGAGTGGATCAGCGGTGAAGTTCATTTTTCTGGCCTCTTGTGCTCCTGGTCAGCAGCTTTGTTCCATTGTTTCTGGACCAGCGTCCTGTGGCGTCTTGTTCGTGAGGCCAGGCCGCACGTCATCTTTAACCAAGCGGTACAACTAATACAAAGTTAGTTCCAAGACGAATGAAGAGGTGACAGATAAGTTGCGCTTACCGGGTTACTTACGAATGTTTCGCATGTCTTTCCTGTCGTGCCCGGCATGCAGGGTATGTTGGATTTTTGCGAGTATGTACAAGGCTCTGTGCTCAAGCAGCAAGGCGGCCGCTGGGATGCAGAGTGGCGAACTGGGACGAACCTCTATCAATGGGGGCAGGCCGCCAAAAGAAAAGTTTCATTGCGGCACACAAATCAAAGTTTGTTGCCGTTATGTGGGTGTGAGCCTTGATCGGTGTGCATTTTTTCGACCCTGCAGGCAATGGATGCAGCGAGGCCTGGGTTTTCAACCGGAACTTTGACCCAGGCTTTGGAGGCATCATGGCAAGCCACAAAGGCCAACTTACCAGACCTGACGCGATGGCCGATGATCGCCGCAACCAAAAGATGGCTGGAGAAAGTAGAGGCGGGTTGAAGTTTCAAAGCTTCTTACTTGAAAGCCGAGCCATATATAGTAGATTTTCCCGCAGAACCAGACGTTCGCCCACACCCCAATAATACTTTCTGTTTTGCACCATTTCCATGCCCTTCCTAACAATTTCCTACTATATATACCACCATTTCCATGGTTCGGCTACAGCGACCCAATAATACCTGGGATTTTCCGCTATGTCCATGCCCTTCCAAATCCTGCTACATTTTCCACCATTTGGATGGTTTCGCACTTGCAATCATGTACAATGCTCAAGACTCATGACATGTCCTTGGTGAGCGCATGTGCGTTCTTGGCGCCACGAGATCAAAGCATCATTGAAACAACAGCTGTGCGCTACAATCCTCGGGCAGCGGCAGAGCGCCTGCGACATCGCTTTGAGCAGACATTCTTGAGGCTCGGTGGGTGAACGTCAGTGAACGTCACTGCGCGTTTTTGCTTTTAATCCACACAGCGATACAACGAAGCTGCTTCGCTCTGCCTAATCACTGCACCCTTCAGGCAACTCCTGCTCGACGCCGACCACTATACGCGGCACATTGGGCAGCTTCAGGCTTCGCGCAGGTGCTGGTACACAAAACGGGAAAGAAGTACACCAACGAAACTGGAGCGGTTTTAGAAATCCGCCACCCCCCCCAAACATTACGTTGACGGGTCTCATCATGCTGATCTGGTTTTATTAGATAATTCGATCGTCTATCAACAAAACAAACAGTCGGGAAGAATGTAAACAATACGTTGATGGGTCTTATCATGCTGATCTTCTTTTAAGTAAAAGAATGAACTATGAAATCATTTACCTCACTAAGGAAATGTGTAGATCAGCCACCTCCCTTCGAAACAAAATATATACAAGGGTATTCTCGCATATACCGATTTATAAGTCGCCCCTTCCCCCAAACAGTAAGTACAGGGGTCAAAAATTTTAATTTCAAATTTAAGTGTCCAAAACAATAATTAATATATAAAGGCCAACAAGCAATGCTGATACGCCATTCCCCCCTGCAGCCTCGTCCTCCGTGACGCTGAGTTGTACCGGCAGCACGAGGAGCAGTACATCCTGGCGCTGAGCCAGCGCCGGTCTCCGGTGCTACCCAGGCCGACATTGGATCTACCTGGTCGTGTGAAAAGAAGCCGATTTCGTTGGTGACAATGCCTACAAAGGCCAGCAAGCTGCGGTCAGCGGCTTCCGTGAAACCGTATGCAAAGAAACCGCGACAGAATTCAGCTTTCAAGAAGCACAGGATCACGTACAGCGGCAAGAACCAGGAGAAGCCGTGGGGTGAGCACGTGAAAACGATCAAACAGCTACCTTTTGAGGATGTCTTGAAAATGGATCAGAAGAAGGCGAAAACATTCTTGACCAACACTGGCGTCATCGCCTCCGACAAGGACATGTTGACTTTCACATGTTGGAGCTGCAATCAGACCATACACAGAGTCAATGGGGAGTATCGATGCCAACACCGCCAATGTGCCTCCAGCAGCCTGATTACGCAGCCGACCCTGGCCTATAGTCCGTTTTTTCTACAGGCTATAGGTAGGGAGACACCGGATTTCGTCGGCTTCGTCCGGGTGACATATGTTTTGGGCTTGAAGTTACAAAACGATGCTGCACTGCATCTTGTCCGCAGGCCCAATCACACCCTGGAGCAAGCACGCCACATGGTCGACCGGATCTACAAGGCCGCGAAATTGGCATTGGCTTTCTCGGAGTATGAGCTTACAAGCAAGACCAAGAACACCAAGGATATAGTGAAACCAGATACTTCCAGGCTTTCTGGCAGGAAGTTCAGCTGTCCTCGCCACACAGTCAGCAGTGGTCGTACGATGTGTCTCGTTGGACGATTCGCTCGCCGCTGGTTGGTGGCCAGTTTGGCAGCTGCCGCGCTCCTGCGGCGGTGCGGGCATCTTGCGGTCTTAAGTGCCTTGCAACGATACCGCCTTGCAGGGATGGATGGTACATTAGGCGTAGCTCCTCGCCATGCCTGGGATACCAAATATGCCACATGGCTCGTTTCCCAATAATTTGCCCCTGCCAGCATTAATTCGCAGTTGCCGCGCTGCCATGCAAACAACCTGTTCTGGGAAGTTGCAGCGGGTAGACGTTGCTGCCTGGGATACCAAATATGCCACACGGCTCGTTTCCCAATAATTTGCTCCTGCAGCCCGTGACTTGGTCACGACGCGTCGAAAAGAAGGGCCGTTTTATGCGGTAAAACATAGGCTCCAGGCAAACGTCCGGAACTGTGCGTGGATTTTAATGGCATCATCTTGGTGCAAGGCAGATTGGACGCAGCGCGAGCAGCTGAACCTGGCATCAGGATGGGCCGCGCCCCGCATGGAGAAGCTGCGCCCCGACTACAGTTGCGGGGGGAATGCTGCAATGCTGGAATTTAAGATGTTTGTATGCGTTTGCCCGTCCAAATCTTCATTTTGAGAAACAAGAATCCTCGGTTTTCTTGCTGTCTTGCTAGGTGTCGCAGATACATCAGTGGCGATGCGGTGTACGCAGAGCGACTGGCATCATTGCCGAACAGCCAAGTGCGCATTCCCACAGCCGTCCTTTTTGCCAAGCACGCGCCAAAGAACTTCCAGGTGCCACTAGGCTGCCCGAAGCTCCTGTTTTTTCTTGCTCATGCAGGCCAGTTATTTTTTTTTTACTCCGCAGCTGATTATGTTCCCTCCTGCTTTCATTCGTGCTTAGGCCTCCCATAAAAAGGCTTATATAGGGTCGAATTCAAGCGGTTTGGCTGCGAAGGTTCCAAATGGGCCTTTTGGAACTGATGGACGTGGATCGGATGTATGTTCTCCCACAGCAAACTCCTGAACTTGAGGTAGACCAGGAAGCAGGTGAAGCGATCCGTGCATTGGTGTGTGCTGACACGGAGAGCAAGGTCAGAGACGCCTTGCTGCGGTGCAACGCATGGAGCTATGCCGACAAGGATCTGCCCGATGGTCGTCTTGGGATTTCTGCAACCCGCAACCTCCTGACTAACCTCTGTGCGGTGACGGTGTTGCGGGGCACCGCAGTCGGATTGAGGGATGACGCGGCGGCAGCTGTCTTTCCGTGGGCTTTAGCAGTGCGGTGTACATGTGGGGTTTTTGCGCGGCACGGGGCCTGCCCACACGTGCCCAGGCTGCGCAGTATTGGAAAGGGGTGGTGAAACATTATCCAATTGGTTGCCGCATGTTGCTACCATGAGGCTTACTTTGTCCGCTACCTGGAGAGGGACCCTGGCATGGATTTCACCAAGTTGGAAGAGTTCACCAAGAAGGGCAAGCCGTCTGCGGACAGAAAGCGGCCCAGGTTCGAGTCCAAGCCAGCTTCCAAAGCCAAGGTGCCGAACAAACAGTGTCCAAATTGTGTTCTAGAATTGATCATTCCAAATAATCTTGCGTTCTAAGCAGGATCTTCAAAAACTATAGTACCATATCATAAACTGACGCGGGCCAATTTTACCTCGCCTGAGATGCCGGCTGCTGGAGCGTGGAAGACTATGGCAGAGGTCCAGGAGAAGGCGACGAAGAAATGGCAAAAGTTGCAGGCCAAGCGTGTCAGCGCTCAGCTGGCGACAGAGGAGTTGTTCGTTTCCCCGCAGAAGCGC
>Ga0126342_10006854_pt1 | contig 20274 bp, 14 predicted proteins | sample Cyp1metagenome_FD_92528 | JGI IMG/M metagenome (GOLD analysis project Ga0126342, IMG submission 92528) | Coral microbial communities from Lord Howe Island, Old Settlement Bay, Australia - Cyphastrea 1 metagenome | ecosystem: Host-associated > Invertebrates > Cnidaria > Coral ...
CCCAAAACCCCACCTGAAAAAACATCAAAGGCGAAGATGAAACATTGAACCCCAACACAAAATCATAACAAGCAACATACAAACATATACGCCCTGAAACCCCCATTTTTCCATTTTTTTCCCTAAGTCTTCCATTGGTATACGTAATATCATGTGATGTTCGCAATTTGAATGCATTTTAAGGGGGAATTTGAATTATAGAAAATATGTGTCTAAAGATCTGGTATATGCCCCTAAAGCCTGTTGATATACATAATAATATCATGTATACGGGTATGTACATATGCGGGATGTTTCCTTTTGCCAAACCACCAATTGGGTTGATACTACATACTTGCATTTGCATACATATTTCCATAACCCCAAAAAAAACGGGTTTGAATTGTGGATCCATGACATGTCCAACAGGTGGAACCCCAAACATTAACTATGGAAACAATAATTATGGAAAAACCGGTCAATCTGCCCTAACCCCCTGATTTCACAGGAAAAATCAATTATGGAAATAATGGCCACCTCCAAGAATTATGGAAAAAAAAGGTTCGGATCACTTCCGGGATATTTTGAACCCTTATGGGCCTTATGGGGAAAAATCCAATTATGGAAAAATCGGACGCAGGCGCCGCCTGTCTAAGTTGAACGTTTTTTTTTTCCCATAATTCTGTCGGTTACCATAGTCAGATGGCTACTAGGCGGCTGAATGTGGTGCCCCAAAACTGTGCGTAGGCAAGAGCATGACGCAAAATCAACAACATATTTCAACGACCACGTTCGTCGTGGAGAAAACGTTCCACAGCAATGAGTCTGAGTGGAGGGAATGCACCATATTTGGACACACCAACGTCTGGGGCTGCACGTCTTCAAGGGAAGCAAACAGGTTTGGGCTGATTTTGGGGTGGTTTTTCCTGATATTTTGAGGGTCCCCAAACAGCGGGATGCCTTCCTTGTGGTCGGTGCTCGGCCAGGTACCACTCCTCTCAGGCCAAAGAACGCTGGGAGCTTGCAGAACGCTCCTGGGCAGCATGAAGTAGCTGAATTTCCTGAGGGATCAGCAAAAACATACATATTGGATTACACCGGATTATATCATATGATCAAAGGCATCATTTTTTTTCATCAGATCAAATCGCAGATGAATCATCAGATCAAATCAGGATGAATATGGATCAATCAAAAATCTTGGAACCAATGGAAGGCCCAAAAATCAGCATCACCAAGACGTCTTCCTTTCCTCGAGGCTTTCTGCACGATCGCATGCTCCAGAAGGGGCCCACCCTGGTCTTGACCACCTCCTCGGTGTTGGGCAACAAGGACACCCGACTCCGCTTTACATATTGATATAACATGATATAACATGATATAACTTATAAAAGTGGAGATATGAAAATTTCGATGCGGAACTTTTTGGTGGAATCCATTGCACTCCATTTATGATTTTTATTTTTGAAAGATTTGTCCAAGATATCTACTAAATATTGCGGATGGTTCTTGTATGTTGTTGTGACCGGCACGATATTTGGGGGTGCGGCAGCCAGCAGCCGCTGTTCGTTTTTTCAGGAGGATCGGGCTGTCTTTTTCAGGAACGTGCGGTTCGAGTGCATTCTGTGCGACGAGGTGCCGAAAGTCGTTGATCACTGGTTTTTCAACAGGGATGATGAATGTGTGCATGAGGTTGGATGATACTTATTATTCATTATATACAGTATATATATAGTATATATATATAATATAATATATATAGTATATATATGTATACTATATATATAATATATATATAGTATATATATATATATATTATACACATAATATAGTGGAGATCTGGCGACCTTCCAAATCTTTCAAAAAATGCAGGTGCATGCAGGTGCATTCGGTGAATTTGGTGATGATTGCCAATCAAGGGCTGTGACTTTACCCAGCCCTTGAGGCCCATGGCATGAGGAATGCAGAAACTATTGCCTTCAAGCATGTGGACAGGAGTCTTGGCGCCGCTGTGCTGGTAGTTCTGGGAAGAAGACAAGAAAGCCTTGTATCTATAAGTTAGAGTATGTTTGTGAGGTAGGGATCTTAGCACATCTTAGCATTCAATGCTTCACCTGACTTGATTGGTATGACTTAAAGGATGACGTTTGGCAACGGTAGCTTCATACGGTGCTGGCCGGCTGATCAGGATCCCGGTGAAGCGAAGAGTGCTGATGACTGGAACTCCCGTGCACAACAATCTCCAGGACATTCCAGGTCCATTGTGTCCATGGATGTTTTGTTGTTTAGATCCAATATGTTAGTTGAACTCATTCGATATATCGTGATGTATGCACTCAGAGAAACTTTAGGACCTTTAGGAAGGTTACAGTTTTCCCCAGATCTTACTTCAAGTATAAGAAGAGTTGTCTGTGAGCATTTTGGAGCTTTGGTGCTGATGCCGCTGCAGGGTACCGCTGCTGCAGGGTGCTGCTGCAGGGTGCCGCTGCAGGGCCTGCAGGGTGCTGCTGTCAAAGTGCTGTGTGCGCTTTACGGCCTGGGCCTAGAAAAAGCATTTGGGTGCTGCTCACGAACATTTTTTGGCTATTTGTGGTCTGAGCTGGAGTAACTAAGGGGGCATTCTATTTTCAGTATCATATCATCAGATCCGCTCATGTCCTTCTCCAGCAGCGCAGGAGTTGGGAAACTTGCTGAAGCTTGTGCTGCAGGTGAACGGCCAGAGCGCTTCTTCGAGGATGGTGCGCTTCCAAGTTTTGTCGATTTTTTTTGGGGTTCTGAACTGGGGGCTGCAATCAAAACTCAGAGACGCGTAAGGGGTAGAACTGGTTGGATGGCAGTGACTGGTGAATTGGAGCTCTTCAACTTCATGGTTTGATGGTTGCTGGCAAGCATCTCATTTCTTTTCCATGAGCTAGCAAAACATATTGAGCGATTTCAGCAGGATAAAGAACATCTATCAACCCAGCTGTAATGAGTGATTTGCATTTCATTTGTAGTATCAAACAGATTGGCTTTCATCGCCCTCTTCACCATCTTCGATCGCGAGTTGCTGTGAGGTCAGAGTTGCCCGCGAGTTGGATGGCATCGTGGAACGGCAGTCCTTGAGGACGCTGCAAGTCAGGGCAGCCCCTTTCATGATGAGGAGGTGCCCGGCCAAGTTTCAGTCATGAAGGCCCAAGCTCTCAGTTGATGTGCAAACCGCTGTATTTTGAGGTGTTAAGTCAGGCTTTTCGGGGGAGAGGGCAAAATCAACTGAATTCTTGGGGTGCACTACTGTGCTTTTCTGGACGTTGGCCCGGGAGGCTGAAGAAGGATGTCATGAATGACCTCCCAGAAAAGACCCTTGGCATCCCTTGGCTCAAAGCTCATATGTGGTACTCAGCCTTGCTGCATGCTGGCAAGTTGTTAAGCCCTTTGCAAAGTTGCAACCTGACGAAAGATGTTCCATGGCCACAATGATTTGCACGAACATTTTTTTAATGGGGTAGCAAGGATGAAGATAGGAGCAATCTCAAAGCGCATCAGATCATGCGGAGACAGTGCTTCCAACTCTCAATCATCCTTGTCATATAGAAATCGGAGCTGAATCCAGGACCTCTAAATATCCCTACAACATCAGGAATTTGGAGCTGCAATAAAGATCCAACAACAAAAACATGGGTAGACAATGGTAGATAGTGGATTGATCACGGTAGATATCGATCAAACCATTCTACCAACATCAATCCACTATCAATCCATTATCAATTCCTTATCAATCCATTATTATCAATCCATTATCAACCCATTATCAAGCAATGATCTATCGGGGAATTCCTTTCACTTTGATCCAGGGAGTCCTTTTTTTTTTGTCAATTTTTGCCTGAGGATTTGCAAAGCTCAGAGGTGTCCATTGACCCCTGAGCAACGGAAGCAGTACGATGCGGAGCTGCAAAAGGTGGGGTAAAGCGCTACTGGGTACAGTACTGGGATAAGATATGGCTTGAAAAATGGTATATTAACGGAAATTTTATAACATTTTATAACCATTTTGTAATACAATAATAGATATGATTCATGATATGTCATATTCATTCTCTCTCTCTCTATATCTATATAAACTGTGTGTATATATATATATATAATAGACACACACACATACATACATACATACATGCATACATGCATGCATACATACATACATACATACATACCTTCCTACCTACCTACCTACCTTCCTACCTACCTACCTACATTCATACATACATACATACATACACACATACACACATACACACATACACACATACACACACACATACACACACGTACGTACACGTACGTACACGTACATACACGTACATACACGTACATACACGTACATTGCATTACATTGCATTGCATCGCATCGTAATATGAAATACATGTTTCCGACAATGGTCAGTTTCGCGGGACTCATTCTGATACATTCTCATAACCCGTTGGATTTCGGGGCACCTCATTTTCAGACTATATGTTTGGTGATTTATTCTCCGGTTGGAGGCGAAAGCCTCCACCAAAATGAAGAAAACGCAAGCACGTGGCGTGGCAACAGACCCCGTTGGCGGGCTGTTGGTGCTCAGCGGGGCAAGATTTGGCAGCAAGAGAATGGCTCAAGATTTTCGAAAGGATGAGTGAAAACCATTCAAGACCTACAACGTCCATTTACCAAATTTACCAGCTATTTTGGGGTGAAAACGAGGTGCCATTTTGTTTGACCCACCCCGAATCATCAGCACCCACGGATCTCCCACATCTGCTCTCCAGATTTTCAGTTCTTTAAACATCTTTAAACTCTTTGGGTGGGAAGGGAGTTTGGGGTTTGAATTCTGTTCTTGTGGGGCACCGTGGGTTGGGTTGGAGTTGACAGCCCTTATCCATCCTTATCCTATTATCCTCTTATCCTAGACTTTCTGATGGGGCAAATGGTTGGTGTTCTTTGCTAGCTACCGGCGGCGTTCATTCGAACAGTGCCTTGCGGACTTCCTCTTTAATTCTTGCAAAACAACTTTGTATTTCCATCCTTACATGGATAATGAATGATAATGATCCCTAATCACAATTTTCATTCGGGTGGATTGGCACCACCAATCAATTTTGTACAGTTTTTTTTTGTCTTTCGCTGGTCAGAGGCAAGTATTTGAAGAACTTGTTCTCCCGACTTCGGAGGCTATGCAGCATGGCCTTTCTCGTGGGAGGGAGCTGTTGATTGACAAATGAGAGTGTTCAAAACCTTGTTTGGTTGATGATTATAGATGATTATAGATGATTGTAGAACTATAGGGGTTTATAGTACCACAGTCCATTATGGGAAATATGGGAATCCCTCTTAACCAATATAGTTGACACACTGAAACTTCGGGGCTTAGGCCGTGCTATGCCCCTCCAGGACCTTGCTGTTCGGTGTAAAAATAGCTGGGGGTTGAGGATAATCCAGTGTACTCCATAATCCATCATAATCCATTCTCCATTCCATATGTATATACGTATATAATACCATTCTATATCTATATAGAATAATTATCATTGTATATATCTATAGAATATCATTGTATATATCTATATAATATAATTGTATATATATATATAGATCGTGACATTTCCATTCCAACCCCCACCTTCAAAACCCAAGAAATGACCTGTTTTTTACCCCAGCCGCGTCCCATTGGTGGCTGAGGTAACCATCCCCTGCTGTGTCAAACGCGCTTCGTGGAGGACGACTACGGCGTCATTGCGGACGCCCTACGCCTGGTGCGCTCCGACTTCGCCAGCGCCACGCGGGAGAAGTGCGTGGCCTTCATCAGGGAGATGGATGACTATGAGTTGGTTTCGCAGGTGGAGCTGGGGATGGGTCAAGTTACCTATTATTATATATTATATATTATATATTATATATTATATATTATATATTATATATTATATGTTATATATTATATATTATATATTATATATTATTATTATTATTTTTTGTGTTATTGATTATTACTGATTATTACTATTATTACCGTATGACTGGGGAAATCGCCATCCATTCATCAGCTATGACTTAGGGTAACTAGGGTACAAGTTGGAGCCAACTGAGCTATGAAAAATGAAGCCAACTGTTGATTTGGGCATTCGGAATGATACTTGGAGAATTGGGAACTGATCATCCATAAATGGAGGAAATTCTAGCCATGTTTGATCCAACTGTCTGAGCTATTACACATAGCGTGCTTGGTTTGTTATGGGAATTGGGGGGGATTGTTATGATCCATAATGGGGAAAGCTACCAACCAAGTAGTATAATGAGATGGGATAGGGGTATGTTTTAATGGCTCAGCTGTAATCAAACGTGGCAATTGAGAATCTCCAATTGATAGGCGATTTTCCCATGAAAGTTTTATTGATAGGGAATTCCAAGTGCCATGTTTAATTACCTGAGGGTATACCCAACTGTTGATTCGCTAGTTGATATATTTGGGGGACTACTGTATAATTTACAGTATTAATTTGATATCTATCAAGAGAATCGAGAGATTTGTTACCCTTCCACGGGGGGTGATATCCACTGCGAATAGATTTCCCAAGGCTTTGTCATGGGAAAATGATGATCAAACATGATGAGCAGCTGTGTGGATTGGTCATGAGTTGTAGGGGGTTAGTAACCTACTTGTTATTCCTTGGGGATGATCATTATAGTTGGCTTGATGGGGTTTGGTATCCACTAGGGATCTATGGAATCCCCAAGGAAACATCGGAAAAAACATGGAAAAACGATGATCAAAGTTCAGGGCAGTTGAACGAGAATTTGATGGGATCAAATTGGTGATTTAACCAACAAACATGGGGTATAAAGCCAGCACAAATCAACCACAATGGTCTAACGGGCTATGGCGATGAACTAAACTTGGGGTTTTTAACAAAGCCGTGCCGCCAAGCCTAAACCATAGACCGGATCTATTTTTAAAGCAATCTTTGGCTGGGTGTTGTTTTTAAGAATTGAACTATTGGGGCAATACTTTTTTTTTGGCAGTACCCTCTGGTAATTTAACATAGCTATTGAATATGGCCATTTATAGTGGATTTTGCCATGAAAAATGGGGATTTTCCATGCTATGTTAGTTCACCAGAGGGTACCCCCCCAAAAAGGCTGGCTTAATCCCCATAGCCCATCCAAATCTCCAAGATCTCTGGAAAGCCCTGATCATCACTGGCTTAGCCGTTACAGTGTTGTGACTGAGAGGTGAGAGCTTACAAACTGCAGGGCAAGCTTGCGGATGCTCAGCAATGGATTTGGGATGATTTTGGTATCCTCTCCTGCTAGCCATCAGTGTAGAGAAATCAGTTGTTCTTTTCATAGTTTTTGCAGTGCTCCATCACATTTCCTGTAGCTGCAGCTTGCTGCTCTGCTTCGAGACATCGCAACGGCAAAGGGTCCATGTCAATGCAGTCATCCTTCCAATGACATGACACCGAGACTTCAGTGTGCTTCGCGTCATTTGATCGGTACCCAGCATGACCTGAGGACATGGGCTTAAATCCTGGCAAACTTCAAATTTCGCGGCAGGACTGCTGCATCGTGCAGCTCCACCCTGTTGTGTTGTGGCTGCGGTAATCGGTATGGAAACGGTATGGAAACGGTATGGAAACGGTATGGAAACGGTATTGAAACGGCATGGAGTGGAAACCATTGTCATTTTTTGTCAGCCATACAGACTTGGGGCAGTGATTGAGGGGCTGATTAGCCACTACTTATCACTACTTGGTAAATTCTTCATTTGGCTACAAGACCATCAAACACCATCACATATCATCAAATGGTACAGATTTTTGAGCCAAATCCAGCCTGTATCGGAAGATTCAGAAGGTGCCATGTGTTGGTGCCCCAAGAATCCCGGGTTTCCCCACCATTGCCCAGTGCACAGCTTCGCTATGGCCGCTATGGCCACCCCAGGACTTGATGAACTCGGCGAAAGTGCAGGAACTCATCAAGATCTTGGAAGGCCAGAAGTTCGCCCAATGCTCGGGCAAAGTGGCAGAAACACATATGGATAATATATGTGATGCTGGTGATGCTGGGCAAGATATAGAGTTTTGTTTTACATGCGCTTTCTTTTTTGAATGAATTGTGACAGAAGCGGCGATATGCTCGATTTACAAGATACATTATTGTGCGTGGATGGTTCTAAGAGGTTGGTTCTGTTTGGTGAAGATTTCAGAAACGAACAATGGCACAGCTATTGAACAGTTTCAGGGCACATGGCGCAGAACACTACAGGACAGCGCGCTGAGAATCAGAAGACTCTCGTTTTCTCGCAGTTCACCATGCGACTCGTCGGCAGCTGCAGTTGGAGCCTGACTGGTTTCGAGACCGCAATTCCTATTGGAATATTTGGAATGCGCAGACAGATACAAGATGATACAAGCACATTGAAGCTCAATGAGATTTTCGATTCTCAGTAACCTCTAATCTTGTATCTACAGAGGTATCCGAAACCATAGGCTTTTGTTCAAGGTGAAAAACCATCAAACCAGACGCATAGGAGACTAGTGCCACCCACGGAATGTTTTTTTTGTTTTATAGGACCTTCTAATTAGATCCAACTAAATCTCAGATCAGTTTTCCCAGGATCCTGAAGATGATGTTCACCTCATTTCCATTCATTTCCAGGTTTCAAACATTCTTTTAGGGTCGTCATGAGAGGAGTGGAAGGACAGGTGAAGACTGTCGCCAGGTTATGTGTGTTGATTGACCACCCAACTGCATAATTATGAGGTTAATTGATTGTCAAGGTATGTCAAGGTTATCTGTTGTCAATAAGACCAATAACTTGTTATGAGGTATAACTACTTGCTATCTGATCACCTAATCTTCAGGATGACAAGTTTCCAGTGTTTCTCCAGTATTTCAACGGATTGGACCCTAGATTTGGCAGGGGTTTCAGACAAAAATAGCTGTGAGTGGGGCGAAAACAAATTCCAAGCAGACCAATAGACCCCCCAGGCTGATTTGATGCCAGGTATTTGGACGTGATCCAACATGCCTTGAGCATCAACGATCTGCCCTTCGCTCGCTTGGATGGCACATGTAGCTTGGAAGATCGACAGAGCAACATCGATCTCTTCCAGAAACCAGGCAGGACGGGTGGTTGGAATCGGAGTCGCAAATTGCTGGTTCAATGAAGCACTCATTTTTCATTCAGAGGCATCATTTCTTCGTTAAATACATCAAAATCATGTTAAGTCATGTTGAAACTAGAAGAAGAAGACTTTGAAGCGCGCAGCAGCCAAAATTGAATACTGCACGTGAATCATGTTGAAACTGACTGAAATTCCAACCCTGATGTGCTTTTCAAGGCTCGGGAGTTGATATTTTTCTCCTCTCGATGAAGGCAGGTGGAAACTTGGCAGAGGCTTTGATAATCTTTGATTGATCCACGATAATTTCCATGGTGACAGCAGTCAGCAGCTCTGGGCTTTGCGTTTTCGACCTTCCGACACGACATTTTATACTCGTAGATGCTGTAATGTTTCAATACTATGATACTGTCTGCGCTGATTCCTACACATGTTTTGCACATGTTCTAATCTCAAACTGTCTACTGTAAATCTCCTTTCTTCATTTGGATCCCATCCCCAATTAGACCATGCAAAGTACGGCTTCTCGTGTAAGGAACAGGGCTGAATCTCACAGCTGCAAATCGAGTGATTCTCATGGAACTTCAGCTGCATATTGGGAAGGTGTAGTGTAGTGAGTTTCTTCCTCTTTCTAAGGTAGTTAAACTATTACCTCAAAAGCAAGTGGTTTAGAACAGACTCATCATTTCTCAATACGTCCACCCAATCGTAATTTTGACTGAGGATAGACTCACCATTTCATTTCTGAACGAACGTAATTTCACTAACTCCGCACAATAAAAACATTATGATTCAGCTCCTTAAAATTCATGGGGTAAACCATGGTTTCCCCCCAAGACAATTCCTTACCCCAAAATTCAATGTGGAACCTGAAAAGGGGGTCGTGACCGATCATTTTTTCTAAATGTGAAAACCTTTGCAATCCAGGAGACCGGCCAGTTATAACTATAGAATTCCCGGGAATTTCCCTTACATACAATAAACCTATATAGTAGAACTAATATGTACAATATACATAGATAATATATAATAATATGATATGATATAAATATATATGCATACAACACACGTATATAATTGTGTATATATATATACATACATACATGAAACACTTATATACACCTTATCCATAACATTCCATAACTTGTTTAAATCATATATACATAACACACACCCACATGCACCGGGAACTTTTCGCAACAAACAACTTGTTTCACTGGTGTTTTTTTTCAATTTCCAGTCAATGGTTTCTCAACTGACACGGGAAAAAGAATGACATTTGGCAGACAAAAAGCAATGGAAGTTGTTCGTTTCTGTCAATTTTCCAGTATATGGGTATGGGTCAATACCTATAGATACATTTTTAGTGGGTTATTCACATCCATAAATCCCAGCTATTTTGGGGTTCACTAGGTACCAGGGTTTTGACCCATCCCCATATTTTACAGACAACTCCAGGACCTCTCGTGGAATCCTCAAGACAACCGGCAAGCCGAAGACCGTGCGCACCGCCTCGGCCAGCAGCAGAGTGTCAGCGTGACGTATCTGACCACGGCGGTGCCTCGGCGAAACGAAACCGCCGCAGGCCGAGCTAACCGCCGTGCCGAAAGCGGTGGAAAAAAATGGTGATTTTATGATGAAACATGGGGATTTGATGTGATATAAATCAGGATTCTGAATGAAATATGTATATATCATTATATATATATGATTATATATCGATCTAAGTATGTCTAATTCGTGGGATTCATGGTTTAAGAAACACCAAAACTATAGGCTATAGATGGACATTTATCAACCTACCCAGGCAAGACATTTCATTTTTTTTGGCAGGGTATCTATCAATCATCAAAAAAAGGGTATAACGGGTATATATAACGAGTAAGATTGTGTGTGTGTGTGTTTTTTTTAACCGGGGAGTTTACCAATCAAATTGGTGAATATTTCCGGTACTTCTCTAGTTGGCGGTTTGTTCATGTTTCTTAACTTTCATCTAATACCCAGGATGATTTCAATTTTTCACAGTTTTGGTGACTGAGACCACTGACCAGTTGATTTTCTGTGCTGAGGATACCATTGAGGAGAGCATTGTGAAATGCAACGTCTCCAAGATGGAACTGGACTACAAGTTTGGAGGGCAGAACCTTGGCTCAGCAGACTGCCTGGCCAGTCTGGATTGCAGATTTGTGTCATTGTACTGCATTTTTTTCTGCAATGCAAAAAAGCGTGCTGATTTAGAGAGATTGGGAGTAAATCCACCGGTATGATGGCCACTGGAACATGTGATATTGGAATGGCTGAGTGAATTTGTGATGATGCTGACTTCTTCACAGGCGCGAAGGTATCAAGATATATCAAGATTATTCTTGGATATGCATAAACTTTTGCCTCCCTGTTTTTAGACTGCAGCTCCTGAATGAAAGGAAAAGTGCTTTGGGCACCTCTGCCTTCGACGAATCTGAAAGTGATGGGGAAGCTGAAAAGCCAAAGAAGCAGGACCTGGGCGGACTATGAATAGCTGAATTCACAGAATTCTGGGCCAAAAAATGACCAGGATGTTGGGAAGAACAACTTGCCTGTTGGTTCCCTGTGCTCCCAACTTGCCGACCGGTCCCGTGGTCCCTTGGCTCTGCAGGACCAGGAAGCAGAACTTTGTGCTGAATTGGGCAAAGAACTGGGCATTTTGGCATGAGATCTGGCGGTGAACCCATGAATCAACTGGTGTGGAGTTTGGATGTTGTGCCATGGGTTGAGAAGTCAACTACCCTCTGGTAATTTAACATAGCTATTGAAAATGGCCATTTATAGTGAGTTTTCCCATTAAAAATGGTGATTTTCCATTGCTATGTTAGTTTACCAGAGGGTATTTCAGATTCACCAGGCAAAAATATGGTAAACCATTGATTGTATCAAACTTCAAACATCAGTGGTTCCTTTCTTTCACGGAAGGATTGTTTCACTTTAGATGCTCTTGACATCTCTGTGCCAGCGCGAGTCTCATCCAGTCAGCTTTTTTTGGGTACGAGCGGCGGACTGTGGTGTTCATTGTTGTCTCTGTACAGCCACCCGTCTTTGGAGGGCCAGCAGGTGTTCACCCAGGGCTGAGATATGGAGACGACCCTCGGTTTCCGGACCCGATGCTAGCTGTTTGATGTTGGTTTGCCCTGACAAAGCCTGACATACTTGGGTATTCTATGGTATTCTCTTCTGAATCACAGAAGTGTAGGTGTCAGATCGTCCGAGTTTTCAGTTTTTTTTTTTTTTTAGGCGCTGATACCTTCGGAAAACCATCCGCAATAGCTTGAACTAAAAACCCGGGGCAAATGCCTGTCCCTCCAGGCCTTGTCACAGCGCAGTGATGTGACAGTTCATGGGGATGCAAGGAGGGAGGTCTGGAAATTCAATTGATTGTTGTCCTCTATGAAGTTCTAATTGTGCCTTACTACTGTACTCGTAGTACCGTGTACTCGTTTTTTACCGTCCCAAACTAATCCAAATGAGTCGTTTTGCCTCCTCAACTTGTGAACGATTAGCCTGAATCCGGGAGAACATACTGCAGCTGTTCGCAGCAGTGTCACGTGCCCCATGGATTCAGCGGTTAGCGTCATCCTCTTCACCTCCAATGGGCGTGAATGATGCGAATCGAAAAGGGTCGCCTCTGCTAAGGCGAAGGTGGTGGACATGGGCTACCAATCCACATTTGGATCTGTTTGGATGATTTTAGATGCATAGATAGATAACGATATATATATATATATATCTATATATATGGATACAGCTAATTATGGATCAAAACCTGTCCTTTTGGTTCACAAAAAAAACCGCTGGTGTCTATGGACCTTAAATGACGTTAATCACATTTCATCAGCTCCATTCCATTCCCATCCGGAGCCCATGCAGGTGGTGGCCATAAAGAGAATCAAACTGAATCCCGATGATGACGAGGGAATTCCGCCGGGGGACCTGACGAAAGGCGAGACAGGAAGGGAGTGCTGTAGACTTCTTTGACGTGTCTATTTGACTAGTAGAATAATGTAGAATACTGAATTGCAATGAAACTACATACAGTATGCATATACATATGCATATATATATACACATGCATATAACTATATAACTGTATATGTATATAATAGCCTCAAGAGGGTTTGAAGAATAGTGCATGATCGGTTTCGATCTGTGGCTTCAGCAGCGTTCTTTCGGAATTGGCAGACCAGTGATAGCAGTGATGCACTCACGACAATCGAAAGCTGGTGTGTGTGATAAACATGAAGAGCATGACAACTATGCAGCAATAGTATTGCAGAGGAACACATATTCATATTGCATATATTGCACATATTGCCAGGTGAGCCAGCAAATAAGCATGGAAACCATGGGAAGCCAAATTTCGACTAAGGAGCACGGCTTTGCGCGAAGTGGCAGTGCTCAAGGATCCGCCATTTGTTGGGATTTGCTACAACTGGACCTTGAAATGTTCCCAGCCAAGTACGATCTTCCAAGCAAGACCAGTTGTATCTCCATGACATGATCCAAGCTGTAGGAGTTAGATAGTGAATTTGTAGTGAAGCTCTTTGAGGCGGGCTCCGCCGTTGGGAGTTGTCCGACAGTTCGCAAAGATTGGTTGGTTGAAAGAACTAAATATAACATAATAGAACTGTTGGGTCTATGGTGGATCTGGTGGTAGATATGTAGTAGATGTAGTGGTAGATATATTAAACATTATTAAACAAACTGGTTCATAAGGGTGAAACTAAACCCACAAGATTGGGGGGCGCCAGCCATAGCCAGGTGTTTTGTTCACCACATAAGCTCGTGATGGTCTTCGAGCTTATGGAAAATGATTTGCGAAAGCCGCTGCAGCTGCAAGTTGTGATGTGGCGATGCAGGGAGTGAAGATTTAGGGTCCACTCGAAAACATGGGGGGATGATTTCTGCTGAACATTTTTGGATCACCAGAGGAACAAAACCAGGAGTGGTGAAGAATTTCAGACACATCATAACTTGCACGACCGTGATGAATAGCTGTGTGTATGATGCCTGCTACAAAAGGTGAATCTTTGGCATTGGCCCTTACTGACTGCTTGAAAATGATATGAGGCCTGAGGGTCTCTGATTCTTGTAAAGGTTTCCAGATTCCATATACCCCGAATGCGTCTCATGATTCTTCAGAGATGTTTTTTGTTCACCTAGGGCACCCCTCGACAGTGGACTGACTCAGTATCGTAAGGTACATGAAGTCAGTGCGAGGTCAACTCCAACCGTCAGGGAACCCAACGCATGCTGTCACTGGGTTTGTCTGAACACTGGGTACCACTATGTCTCACTCAATTCATGGGTCAATCAGCTTCAATCAGCATTTTCGCTACATTTTCGCTCAGGAAAGACATCAGGAACCTGTGTTGGCAGCTGGTCAAAGGACTGGATGTATGTCATGCAACTTGGCATATCTTGGCATCTGTTCTCTTGGAGTATCAAAGAGTTGAGACTCCCATACCACGGCAACCTCAAAAATGTGTTGGGCCATCAAAAGACTGGCCAAACACGAGCAACAACTCAGGCAAGGAGAATCATCCATAGAGATATCAAGTGGGATCCTTAGAAAAGCAGTTACAGATTCTTCGGGCTGAGACCCGAATTTGATGACTTGATCATCATGTTGTGAAAGCAAGAATTAATGGCTTATCAATCTTTATCATGATCCAATCCAATATGGCTCAGATTTATCGATTTATCACAAACCCAGCTGTCCATATTTTTCCCAAACGAGTAGATGGTTGGTACACTGGTACACTTCACCTTCTCATTTGTTTTTCTGCAGATCCCCAAGGACCATAGGGATCAAAAAAAAATTGAACATCTTAAATGGTAGGCCCCAGAACCTGTTGATCGACAACGACCTGCACTTGAAGTTGGCGGACTTTGGTCTGGCTAGAGCCTTCGTGGTGGGGCGCCGAGCAGCCGAGCCTGGCGGATTTTCGCCGCAGTGCCGCAGCTTCGCCACGCTACTCAGGTGCCAATCCCAAAGTACACCCACGAGGCAGCGCTTGAAGTTGAACTGGATGGCTTTGATACTGATAGATCTGGGATTGAAATCTCATGTTGTAGATATATGTAACATATGTAGATACAAGATCAATCAAGATCAACAGGAGGATCCATATTTTTGCACAGTTCAAACATGTTAAAACAACACGTCACAGGGGTGACCGAGGTGGTGACGGTTTGGTATCGCGCTCCGGAGATTCTGTTGGGATCTGTTGGGCTTCTCAGTGCTGGTTTTCGCTCTTCTGAGGGCGAAACATGGTCCAACGATTTGTGACAAAGATGCTGAGTATTGATGATTTTTGGATATTTTGGGGGTATAGAATAGAATATAATTATAATATATATATGTGTATTGTGTATATATATATATATATGTTGAACGCTTGAAGATGCTTGAAGCATACCATACCCCTTTCTGAAAACATCCGGTTTGTTGATGTCTGTGGAATGCTCCCACCCTGGATGGTCACCAGCTATTTTGCTCTGAAACCCTAGGTGCACGGGTTTGATGATTTTCTTTGCCGCCTGTCAACGAACGTTTAGACATGGAAAAGCGGATGAATAAATGGCCTTACCCAGAGGTGTCCCTGTGAAATATGGAACTTGTTTATGGTGATGGATGGTAGGGCCGATGATTAAATCCCCATTGACAGGATTGCACTGATACTGATGCTCACATACTGATTTCATCGATCCCCATTCAATGATTTCATCACATTTCATCCAAATTCAACCAGCCACCCCTAAAAATACCACCCCCCTGGGCTCAGCAACGGTTGTGGTTGGTGTTTTTTTTCCTGCCCAAATCATGAGACCTTCGCTCAGAGCGCCTACAGCATTGGCGTGGACATGTGGGCTGTGGGCTGCGTCTTTGCAGAGATGGCAACAGGCGGCAGTGAATCCGAAGTCGTGCAAAAAGACGTTGCAAGGAGATGGGGCCTTTAGACGAAGTGAGGGTTTCTAAAGTCATGGGGGAACCCCAAGTCACCATACCCTCTGGTAATTTAACATAACTATGGAAAATCACCATTTTTAATGGGAAAATCCACTATTAATGGTCATTTTCAATAGCTATGTTAAATTACCAGAGGGTAATTCTTTCAATACTAACATGGTCGAAGCTCCAAGTCATGATCGAATGATGTGACAATTGGATTACATGCTGCATTTTGTCAGGAAGCCTTTCCATACCGAGCCGGAAAAAAAGGCCTTTTGCGAAAGACCGTTTCAGCTGACGCAGGGAATCCACTCTTTGGTGGAGATTCAGAGATTGATACGATCTTCAAGGCCGAGCAAACGATGGTCTTGGGTGTGCAGTTGGGGAGTTATAAGTTGATATCATGTACAGATGATTATATATGATTACGTATATATACGTATATAATTATACATATACGATATATACGTATATATAATTTCCTATATCTAATTATATATACGTATATCCAATTATATATGTATACATCATTATTATATATATATAATTATACTATAGTATATATATATATCATTATAATATATATATATATATATATATAATTATTATATATAAGTATAATATATAAGTATAACATATAAGTATAATATACAATTACTGGCACAATATATAAATATAATATATTATAATTATAATATATATATATATCATCATATACATGTATATACATATTTATAAACGATAGTTTATCGGGCTACAAAGGGCTTATTCCCAACTTATGGAGGTTATTCAGCCTCGTTTTGTTTCCCATGGCCCGCCGAGATCTTTCAGAAGCTGGGCACGCCCAACGAGGAAATGTGGCCAGGTCTTCATGAGTTACCCAAGCTGGTGTGCCCAGTGGCGAAAAGCGGCCGTTCGACCAAAAAAATCGCTAAAAGGAAAGGGAGAAATCTAGCACTGATTAGTGATTACATATAAATAATTACGTAATATATATATGTATATATCTATCTACCTATATATATATATATATATGTATATATCTATCTACCTATATATATATACACAGTACCTATATATATATACGACATGATCCTTTGGACGCACGTTCTCTCAGTTTGAGTGGAATGTCTCTCGGTGATGTTGTGGCTATAGACATGACAAGAACACTATCTCTTTGACAAAACTGAGGCTTATTGTAGTTCTCAGTCCTGCATATACAATCTAAGCTTGCCCTCATGAATGTCCTGCTCCCTTAGACTCATTTAGATCCTGCAAGCAGACCCGAGTAACAAAATTTGGGTTTCCCTTCATCCCATACCTCGCGAATCTCAGTTTGCACGAATTTGACATTCACTGTGTCCCAGTCGTATCAGCAGTTTTTTTCAGTAGGTGCATTGTCTAGGATGAATAATCTATATCATGTAATCCCAACAGCAGAAAACTGTTGGGTTTCAATCTCTAGAAGCAGAGGGTGGTATCACGACTTTATCCTTGCCAATGTGGATGCGGGGTTCCGGGCACCTTGGAACCTTGTCTCCCAGCTATCTCCCTATCAAATTATTATTTCTTTATCGTCTCCCAATTGTGTCTCAATTGCCTCCCGCTTTCCTCCAACTTGTCTCGTACTTGTCTTCCACTCCCCAACAGTTCGGAATAGCAGAAAGCTGTTGGGTTTAAAGCTCTTGAAGCAGGCGGGTGGTATCGCTACTTCTCCCTTCTTCTTCCCCTTCGGGGAAATTTGGAACCTTGATGAACCTTGTCTCCCATGTGTCTCCCACTTTGTCTCCCTCTTTGTGTGTTTCGCCTTATGTCTCTCACTTTTGTTTCCCACTCTCTGTCTCCCACTTTGTCCCTTACTTTGTCGCAAACTCAGTCTCACTGTATCGCGCCCACTTGGTCTGTCATACCGTCTCCACACTGACAGTTAAAATGTGGCCCAAGCATGGACGCTACTTGGGAAACTTCTCACCTTGAATTTGACACCCCCACTGCTGTTGGGTTGGAAAACCGGGTTAATGTACATACATTGTATGAGATTCCAAAAGATTTCATTTCCCAACACTCCTGGACATTTTCGACATTTCTCGACTCATCGTGGCTCAGTTTCAAGCTGAAGTTCCCTTGCTGGACGGCAAAAGGCGCGACACCGTGAGACTGGGATTTGGAGGAATACCTTCGTCTCCACTTCTTGCAGATATCCAAGGCGTCCAAGACCCTCGGAAACGTGAAATCTGGGTGAGTTCACCCAAAGTATCCCAAAACTCATTGGATATGTATATATAATATATATATATAATATTTATGTCTATGTATATATATACATATAATATAATATAATATAATATAATATATAATATAATATAAAATATAATATAAAATATAATATAAAATATAATATAATATATAATATACTATAATATAATATAATATAATATATAATATAATATAATATAATATAATATATGGTGTTTTTATCATGTCATAGTTGAGTAGTTGCTATATAGGTTCGACCCCAATAACCCCCGATCGATACCCTTCCACTCCGACGCCCTCCACGACAGCTTCTGCCCGCAAAATGGTTGAAGACTACTTTGGAGTTTTTTGTCAGAGATGTGCACGAAACACTGTAAAGCGATAGGGCCCCCCCCGAAAGCGATAACCTGGGACCATACACGACAGTTCATTAAACTTGGCGTAAACCAAGCATATACAGTTGTGCACATTCACAGAACAGGCAAAACCGATGAGGGAAATTCAACCTGTGGTGCCTGTGTTTCCTGCAGTTACCATAGCATTTGGCATCCAACTTGCTCTCTCTCTCTCTCTCTCCCGCTCTCTCTCTCTCTCTCTCGGTCTGTCGTTTTGTGGCAAATTTCCTTCGAACAATGTCATATGTTGGAGGGGTTCCCTGGCCAAGCCAGAAAGCCATCTCCATAACTTTAGAAAGGAAATGAAAGGACATGAATGCAAAATGAAAGGAACCTGCGTGCACATGAAAGGAAGATGAGAGGACATGAATGCACATTGGAATGAACATGAAAGGAATATGAAAGGAAAATGAATGGAAATGAATACCAATGAAAGGAAATGAAAGGAAATGAATGCACAATGAAAGGAAGATGCATGCAAATGAAAGGAAAATGACGGAACATGCATGCAAATGAATGCAACACCAAAGGAACATGAAGTGTTGCCGAAACACCTGAAACCAACAAAACAACTGATCGATCCATTTCCGAGCTGTTTAGGAATGGATTTTGGCTTCATGTTGGATCTCGAATATGCTGATTTCCACAAAACCCTGGAAAGCGATAGGCCCCCCCAAAAGCGATAACCATAACAATAGCAACTACTCAGATGTAAAGGATTTTGACGGGAACTCATATATATTATAACTTACATAATTATAATTTCCTCCTTGTTTTTCTTTTTGAAAAGAACATATGATTTCTACCTTTTACCTCAATTGTCCCCAAGGACTTCAATCTGGAACCGTGCGGCAGGCTGGGACAAGATCCGCAATACCAAGGCGCAGGTGCCACCGAGGGACTGGCTGGGATAGGAGATGACGACATGTGGCAAATATCTGCATATTATAATTCTAGATATAGATGATATTTGTCAATATTTAGATATAGACATAGACGATATAGATATAGAATGATCATGAATGATCTAGATATAGAATGATCTATCTATCTATCTATCTAACTATCTATCTATCTATCTTTCTTTCTATCTATCTATCTATCTTTCTTTCTATCTATCTATCTATCTATCGATCTATCGATCTATCCATCGATCGATCGATCGATCTATCTATCTATCTATCTATCGATCTATCCATCGATCGATCGATCCATCGATCTATCTATCTATCTATCTATCTATTTATCTAATCTATCTAATCTCTCTATCTATCTAATCTATCTAATCTATCTATTCTATCTAATCTATCTAATCTATCTAACCTATCTAATCTGTCTAATCTGTCTAATCTATCTAATCTATCTAATCTATCTAATCTAATCTATCTAATCTATCTAATCTAATCTATCTAATCTATCTAATCTATCTAATCTATCTAATCTATCTAATCTATCTAATCTATCCAATCTATCTAATCTATCTAATCTATCTAATCTATCTAATCTATCTAATCTATCTAA
>Ga0126342_10006855_pt1 | contig 20272 bp, 22 predicted proteins | sample Cyp1metagenome_FD_92528 | JGI IMG/M metagenome (GOLD analysis project Ga0126342, IMG submission 92528) | Coral microbial communities from Lord Howe Island, Old Settlement Bay, Australia - Cyphastrea 1 metagenome | ecosystem: Host-associated > Invertebrates > Cnidaria > Coral ...
GCCACGCCTGCCACGCAGAATGCCGCGGCGTCACGCCCGCCTAAACCGGGCCCAAGGGCGCCACCCAGTACCATAAGTGCCACTCCTGCCACGCAAAACGACGGTGGATGTAAGATTGTGCCACGCCTGCCAGGGGCGCCACCCAGTACCATAAGTGTCACGCCTGCCACGCAAAACGACGGTAGATGTGAGTTTGTGCCACGCCTGCCACGCAGAATGCCGCGGCGTCACGCCCGCCTAAACCGGGCCCAAGGGCGCCACCCAGTACCATAAGTGCCACGCCTGCCACACAAAACGACCGTGGATGTAAGATTGCGCCACGCCTGCCACGCTAAGTTTGTGTATGTGAAGTTATTGTATGTTAAGTTTGTTTGTGTGTGTGAAGTTATTGTATGTTAAGTTTGTGTATGTGAAGTTATTGTATGTCAAGTTTGTGCGTGTTAAGTTTGTGTGTGTGAATTCATGTATGTTAAGTTTGTGTGTGTGTTAAGTTATTGTATGTTAAGTTTGTGTGTGTGTTAAGTTTGTGTGTGTGAAGTTATTGTAGATTAAGTTTGTGTATGTGAAGTTATTGTATGTTAAGTTTGTGCGTGTTAAGTTTGTGTGTGTTAAGTTTGTGTGTGTGTGAAGTTATTGTATGTTAAGTTTGTATGTGTGAAGTTATTGTATGTTACGTTTGTATGTGTGAAGTTATTGTATGTTAAGTTTGTGTATGTGAAGTTATTGTATGTTAAGTTTGTGTGTGTGTTAAGTTTGTGTGTGTGTGAAGTTATTGTATGTTAAGTTTGTGTATGTTGTCGTAAGTGTTTGTGTGTGTGAATTAGTGTTTAATTATTGTATGTTAAGTTTGTGTTAAGTTTGTGTGTGTGAAATTGTTGGTGTATGTGAGTGTGAATTGTATGTATGAGGGAGGCGGCGGGAGGAGGAGGAGGAGCCCGGGATACAGAATCAAAAACAAGAACCCCACACAAAGATGTGGGGAAAAAAATGTTTAGTACAACAACTTCACCGATCTTTGAATCAAAAAAAATGCCGCCGGCATTTGGCATTTGACCAATTGAAAATTCACAGCGCCAAAAAATGGTGACACAAAGGACAAACAGAGAAAAAATGCAAAACTGTTGAACTGTCAATCCAAGTCGCATGAAACTTTGTTTCGTTCTGCCCGCAACCTGTGACATTAAATCAAAACAACGCAAAATGAAATCTGACAGGAAACACGTTCGAAAAGAGTTCTTCAGAAGCGCAAACACATTTAAATAAACTGTATATTAGGTACATACATGTACCTGCAGGCATACACACACACATATATAAACATAAAAAACATGATAATATCACTACAAATAAATACATTGAAAACATGTAAATAAGTAAATAAACACCGCATATGTAAGCCTCTGTCAAAAAGAACAAACAAACCAATCCATAGGCCTTTCAAAAATATAAATGGTTTTGGGCCAAAACCCTGGCACCTACCTAGCGAACCCCGAAATAGTTGGCAAATGGATGTTCATCCCATTAAAATTTATAATCATAGGTTTTTAATTACCCCTCCCCAAATAACGATTTCAAAGGAAGTTTAGCTAAAGATCTTCCGAGTTACCGGACGATGGTCCTGGTTAGCATTCCCACCGTTATGTCAGCCACATCACCATGTCAACCCCATCATCATGTCAACCACATCACCATGTCAACCACCCACCATCAAGCAGCTGGGAAGTGTAACAGTTCGGAAATGTGTGAATTCACGGGCGAAAACACTCTCAAGCACGAAACCCCGTTTTTCCGGGTAACGTGGCCGCTGAGGTCGCCGGAGTAGGGTTTCCGCGGGTTCGTAATTCGATCTGGGAAAGTTGCCGACGAAAAGTGTACAGGACTGTGGCGAGAGCTCGGTTTGCACTTCAAAATGATACTGGCATGCTCGGGGCGCTTTTGGAAGGTGACGTTGGCAAAATGTGCACGAGACTGTCGTGGGAACTCGATTTCACAAAAAGAAATCGCAAAAACCTGGCACGCTCGGAGCCGCCCCCGATTTGTGTGGTCGAGTCCGCGCTGACGCTGCGCAAACGTTGGTCGATCTGGTGCGATGCTCCTGTGCTATGCGGGTTTGCAACCGGCTGTGACAAAACACATTGGCACGGCTTCGCGCAGCGAAGCATGAGTGATGCTGCGATGCTCCAGGCAAGCGGGATTGCAGCTGGGGGGCGCTAAGCGCATTGCAACGGTTGCGCAGAAAGTAGATCTTGACCATAGTGCTACCCTTGCGCTAATGCGGGATTGCAGCTGGAGGCTGCTAAACGCATTGTGGCAGGTGAGCGAAGAGAAGAATTGGGTTGCAGAAGCTACAAAATTAGAGCTAGCTCGGAGGCAGCTCAAAGCAGAGAAGAAGTAGTGAGAGAAGAGGCGCCTCAGTGAAGAAGTAGCCCAGCAAAGAACGGTAGCCCGGCCATCCATCCATTCATTAATCCACCCATCCGTCCCTTCATTCTTTCATTGTTTCATTGATTCATGCGCTGTTGGTTCATTGATTCATTGAGTTCATTGGTTCACCGACTCACTCGTTCATTCAAAAACTCATTGATTCACCGACAGACTAGTTCACTCGCGCATCGATGCATTAATTCATTGATTCACTGAGTCCTCGATTCACTGATTCGTTGATTCGTTGATTCACTGACTCATTGATTCATCGATTCATTCATTGGTTCATTAGTCATTGGTTGGTTGAGTCATTGACTTCGTTGCATTTCGTTGCTTCATTGATTCACTGATTCATCGATTCATTGGTTCATCGATTCAGTGTTTCATTGGTTCATTCACTCGCAGTTGTGCAAGGATTCTTTCATGCCGTTTCATTGGCATCTCAACCACCGTTTGCTCATTCGCTGCAGCACCTTACAGCTTCAACCGCTCATGCCTTCTGCATCTCAAAGACTTTCCTGTCTTATAGTCATCTCCTATTTTCAAAGCTTCCGTCCCGTCAGGGGCCGGGCACTATCTGGTATCAGGGGTCGAAAAGGGTTGAAGCATTCAACACAGCTACATGTGCCGCAGAAACATCCTGCACATGCCCGTCAATGTGCCGTCGCCGGCTTCCATTCCTTACGTCTTCCTAGTGCGCTTGACACGGTTCCTGAAGCAGATTGCCTATATTTTCTCGTGTCCTGACATAGGAACCCTTCGAAGACCCTAAAAAACATTGTTCGATAATGTGCGCTCTGGCTGCAGAAACACCGTTCGAATGAGACAGCTAGTTCAACAATGTTCAACAGGTCAAAGCAAATTCCAAATACATCACAATGATCAGCACTGATATCCTAATGCACTGCAGCCGCGTGGTTGGGCCATCACATGCAGTATATGGATGGCACCTGTGCAAAGAAAAAACGCAACTTCCTGTTGGTTAAAACAAGATACACACACACACAGCGACACACACACACACATTATGCATGCATGCCCATATGCTTCCCCAGCAAATCAGCACCACTGGTTCTATCCTCAGTCATTGATGGCACAATTCCCCTTCACGGTGAACTTGGCATTCAGCCGACTTTCTAACGGCATTAGATTGTTGATTTCAAATCGCGGTGCCCCAAAGTTTGCCAGCAGCGGTTCCACTCAACCACAGTGGCAGGGCAAATCCAATCCACATACTTCTGCACTAGAAGGGGCACATTCCTGCGATTGTTGGTTACTTGACCTCGCTTTGCAACCGCTGCTGACTGTGCAATTTGACCAAAACATTTTCTGCTCGACCCCTGGCGAACTTTTTAAGCAAGCCTTGGACAAACATCGACATTTTGCTGCCGAACCAAGACCGAAAGAGCGCACGCTAATGTTTGAGCTACTTGCATCGTCCTTTGCTTTCAATCTCGCGAGCTGCGCGTGAGTTACGCGTGGGCAACAACGTGCATCAAATCTGAATCGTGCGCATCATGCCTTTGAATCTGAGCAACCTTTGTCATTCGCATCATCAAAGCTGGTACATCCTGCCAATGCCCAAATAGCGCTTGCCTGAGAAACAATCAATGACAGGGGGCGGCAGCCATCAGGACTGCGATGCCACAGAGCAAGCCGAAACAAGCAGAAACACCCATCCCCTAACCAATCATTGAATGCTTTTGCATCATTAAACCTGCTCTTGGGCAAATTCACATTTGCTCCATAAAGGCGATTTCGGATGGAAATGAGAACGGGCTACCCCAAACACATCATTACAGTAGCAGCACGAGCACTACACAACCCACATTTGCTTTTCATCCAGAATCATCCAGAATCGGAACGTTTTTTCTCAGCCAAGTTGCCCCACTCGTACCTTTCTGAGGAGGGATCTCGGTGTGATAGCCTGGGCAAGCTCAGTTCGAACCAACTTCAACTGACAGTTGAAGATAATTTTCAAAAGATCGTGGCATTGCTGACGGAGCAACCACCGCAACGGCAACCAGCTGCCAAACCCACAAGCCCTGAAAAATGAGCTTACAGGTTTTAGATTGGGTCCGGAATTGCTTAAGGATTGTTCTTCCGTTTTGCGTTTTTTTTTTTGATTTCCTGTTCGGTCCATTTTCCTGGCTATCTGCAGCATTTTGGAGCTGGAAGCTGCCATGTCAGCGGTATTTGCAACATTTTTGCGTCCGAACCTCTCATTTTCCATGGATTTTGCAACATTTTTGTGCTCGAACTGTTCAGGGAACATGGTAATTAGTTTGCAACTAAGGTTCATTTAGGGTTTGGTTTTAGGATGTATTTGGGCTTGGTTAAAATCTATGTAGGGCTAGTTTAGGGTTCATGCAGGGTTTGTTTCAGGGTTTACTAGGGTTAGTTTAGGATTAGGGTTGGTTTTAGGTTGTATTCAGGCTTGGTTGAGATCGATTTAGGGTTGGTTTAGGATCCTTTTGAAGGTGGGTGGGGGTTTATTTTGGGTTTGGTTTCGGGTTCTCTGTAGGTTTGTTTTAAGATCTATGTAGGGTTGGTTAAAATCTTTTAAGGGTTGGTTTTGGGGTTTACTTAGGCTTGGTTCAGGATCTATCTAGAGTTAGCTTAAGACCTATTTAGGGTTGGGTTAAAATTTGTTTAAGGTTCTATTTAGGCCTTGTTGAAGATCTATTTAGGGATGACCGAAGGTTTATTTAAGCCTGGTCAAATATCTACAGTATTTGGGGTTGGTTTAGGACCTATTCAGGGTTGGGTTTAGGATCTACCTAAGATTGGTTTACAACCTGCTTAGGGTGGCTTCATCGTTGTTTAGGGTTGGAGATCCATTTCGGGTTCGTGTAAAACTTAGGTTTGGCTTAAAATCTATTTGGGGTTGGTTTAAGTTTAAGATCTATTCAGGGTGGGTTTTAATGTTTTATTAAGGTTTGGTTTAGGATCTGCCTAGAGTTGGTGTAGGGCCTTTCAAGGTTGTTTTAAAATTTGTTTAGCGTTGGTTTGGGCCCGGTTTAAAGTCTATTTAGGGTTGGCGTCAGGTTTATTTAGGTTTGGTTTAACGGTTCAACATATATTTAGGGTTGGTTTAGGATCTATTCAGGATTGGTTCTGTTTTTTTTTGAGCCCTAGTTTCAAATTTACTCAGGGAAGGTTTAGGGTTTACTTACAGTTGCTTTAAATATGTTTTGTTTGTTTTGTTTTTTTTTGAAATGGTTTATGTATGAATTGATGTTTCTTAGGGGTTGATTTACAATGCGGAAACAAACGAAAAGCAGGGAAAAGCAGAGAAACCCTTTAAGCAGAAAAGCAGGGAAAAGCAGAAAGCAGAGAAGCAGAGAAGCTCGAAAAGCAGAAAAACACGGAAAAGCAGAGAGGCAAAGAAACAGTACAGCAGAAAAACAGAAAATGAAAGAAGCAGAGAAGCAGAAAAGCAGGGAAGCAAAGAAGCAGAAAAGCAGGAACACGCGGAAAAGCAAAGAAGCGAAGAAGCAGGGAAAAGCGGAGAAAAAAAAAGCAGGGAAAAGCGGAGAAGCGAAGAAGCAAGGAAAAGAAGAGAAGCTAGGAACCAGAAATAAAAAACACAACGGAAAAAAACATCCGCCAAAAATAGCAATCCTTTTAAACTTACAGCAAAACAATTGCTCTGCACCATGGCAGATGTTTCCATAAAGCACCTCAGTTGCTGTGGTGTCACGCGATGTCACGCGTCAACTCAGGAATTCAAAATATTTTTAAGTGATCAAATGCCATGGTTCGCCGTGCTAAAGATAAAATGCTGTTCCATGGGATTGCACAATCTGAGCACGATTGAACATATGCAAATGAGCGTGCTTTGTTTGACGCACAACATGCAAAACCAAGCTCTTTTCTTACCAGGGCAATGAATGCCAGAACATGCGTCACATAATTTGCCAGATCAAATCTCAGAATACACGTCAGAATAATATATAAAATGGAACATATGTGACAAAAACTATTACCACAACAAATGTAAGAAAATATGCCCAAATGAGATTCCGAATGTATGTCAGATGAAATTGGCCAAATATCAGATTTCAGGTCAGCATCATTGTCACATCAAATGTCAGAAAGCATGCCAAAATGAATGCCAGACTGTTGGTCAAAACATATTTCAGAGTTTGTGTCAGGCTTAGTGTCAGAGTATCTGTACGTAAATATGTCAGAGCATGTGCCCCGACACAGCGTCTTGAGCTACATGGACCTTCCCGGCATACAATAGAACGCTGAGAGATGCGTAGAGATGAGTAGAGATGCTGAGAGACGTTGGGAGATGTTGAAAGATCCTCAAACTCGGATTTTTTACCCTCCCAACGAGCCCAGGAACCAAGAACTTCCTCAACCCAAATCTGCGCCATCTTCGTCATGACTGCCTCAGATCTCGGTCACAGTAGGTCATCGTGGCCACTTGGTAAGCTGCAAAACAAGATTCGATCTGTTGAACTTGACAGACATCTCAGCCTCCCTAGCCCTCCACTGATAAGATGTGACAACATGGACAAGATCATCTTATGATCCCCCTGTGCATTCTGGAGGGTAGTTGTGCCAACTAAACCGTTTACAAACACAGCCTTATACTACAAAATGCTGCCTTTACCTGGACGAACCCCCTTGCTACAAAATGCTTTGGGGTTTTTGATGGTGGATCAATAGCCAATGTTGGCTCACTACAAAAAGCATCCTGTGAATTGAGGGTGGGGGCTCTGGAACAATTTTGTAGTGAAGAAACGGTTTGCATAGCCTCAAGCTGTACCAAATGGATTTACATGCATGATCGACAAAAGCACGGCGCAGAGATTTTGGAGATTTTGAACTGCAATCGCAAGAGCTATGGGGCAACAAAAACGATCTAGGCGCACAACTTCAAATTCAATTGATCGGTTTTGAAACCAACGCTGTCCCATTCTTCCTTAAAGTCTCTGCATAAAAAGCATGTTTTTCGAACTTTTTGGGGCTTATCTGGAGGGGGATGCAGTAGGTTCTACAAAAGGTTGTGCACGCGCGTGTCACTACAAAATGCAGTGTGCATGACAAAAGTCATCCAGAAACTAGGACATCACGCATCGGATCTGTGCTGTGTGGGTGAAAGGAACCCTGAGCATGGATTCTTTGAACTTGGGTGAAACTTGACTATTGGACAAAAAGAGCAGGAACCTAGTAGAATGGGATACATTTAGATTATAGTTAATAATCGCATGTAATGGCCAAAAAAGGTGTGGCAAAAGCACGGCGCAGAGATTTTGAACTGCAATCGTCAGAGCTACGGGGAAACAAAAACGATCTAAGCGCACAACTTAAACTTCAATTGATTGGTTTTGAAACCAAATCTGTCCCATTTTTCCTTGTTACACTCTCTACATTAAAAAAAAAAAACGTTTTTTCCGATTTTTTGGGGCTCATCTTACTACGAAATGATCGTGAGTCAAGAGCCAAGAATGGTCTGAAGGTCCAAGCCATAAGTTAATGTGACCCAGCATGACTGGCAAAAGGGGGCTATAGGGTTTCCTGTATGACCCAAAGCATTCCTGTATGACCCAAAGCATCCCAACATAAATCACTACAAAATGCAGTTCCGATTTTCAAGTGCTAAGTTAGAAAAATGAAAAGCCGCTACAAGATGCAGCGCATGCTCGCTGACTGCAAACTCCTAGGCACGACGTCATTTTTTTTGCATGAATTCTCTCCTCAAAATGGGATGGTGCCCAGCACGTATTCACACTTTTAGCAGTGGAAATTGTAAGGGGGATATCTTATGATCTTATGACGCCGTTTGCATCCGCTTGCAACCATCCTCAACCATCTGCACCCAGCTTATGGCCAGCCCAGCGCAGCTGCAGCGGAGTTTCAGAAGTGACCCAGTTGCACTCAAAGAGACTGACCGGGATGTCTTTACCTCGTGGCAAGGCAAACCCATTTGAAAGCCACGGACTTTCAGGCCTCCAAACAAATCCAAACAGCTGCTAGAAGATTCGCGCGCATTTTCCAAACAGCGCCTGATTTTTTTTGGGTCTCATGCGCCATTCTGTTTCGAAACCAACGCCAACATCTTCCTTTGAAGCACTTTGAAATACTCGTGACCTTTCTTTTCTCCTGAATATGGTTCTTTTGAAATCCCACGTTTCAAATTTGCTACACAGGACTCAACGCGCAGCAAATCTCATCACACCTATCAAGTTTAAAGGCTCTATGATGACGAGATAGACAGCATGCGGCTCAAGCACCAGCGCCGTGCCTTGGTCATTCTGGATGTATTGCCGTTCCGATTCCTAGGCTCAAGGCGATCCAAATTCTGAAGGGTCTCAGTTAAGGTGAAATCTGTCAAAGAGTGACATAGGTGCAACCTCACATTGAATAAAATTTCTTCCCCAATCCGGTTATTACTTTGCACGGTTCAGTGAATAGATCGTGGACATGGGGGCAGGAAGCCAAATACTTGGATCGCAGAAGTGTTGTACCCCAGAAGAACCCGTTTCGAAGCCCCTTTTTTTTCTACTTCAGGAGAAGCAACAAAAAACGGCACAAGGGATGCAATGGCCATTCGCCATGCGACTAAATATAATAGGGCTTGGACTCAGCTAGGGTTGGCTAGGGCTGGCTAGGGCTCAATGACCACCAACTGCGTAAGAATGCGAAATATCACAAGCAAATGCTATATATATATATACATATGTAATATCTGTAACTGTATCATAGTGGATCCGTTTCACATGGAGGAAAGCCCGCTCATTTGGAATTTTGTCTGACCACTTGTGTGGTTCAATCACACCTGAAAACTCTTGGGACAAGCTGACAAGCAGATGCATGAATGCTAAACAAGTTAGCGAGCCAAACTAGGAACACATGTTGCCACTTCACCAGGAAATGTCAACCCCAGCCACCAAGAAACATGCATGGTCCTCTAGCTTGAAACATGGAAGTGTAACGACCCGTCGTGATTCAGTTGGTGTCCCGACATGCATGTGAATTTGTTTCATGTAGAGCGCGGTCTTTAACTTCAAAGATCGCAGCAAGAAAAAATAGCGATGGAAGTGTCATCTCAGCTCTTGCCTACTCATGTTTCGAGAAACAAGAACGCGGCACATATCACACCTGGCAAATCACACGTGCCGTTGTTAAACAAAATATATTCGAAAGATTCAGCATCGAAAAGTATCTGTTTGACTCATTGTTCTGCAACCAAAACTTTTTGAAAACAGTTACATGTCCAATCACCTCCACAGATCTCCCCTGAGAACTGCTTAGGACCGTCCGATTGGGTTCGGCGTCACTTTTGAGATCTTAAAAAACTATCACCTAATCTCCTCCTCGGGTGTCTCCAGGCTTCTGGCACCGCGTCAGAGAGGCATTGCACCGTTCCTGTCATGCTTTGGCAAGAACCGGAAACATCTTACACCATCTTACAACCACGTCGCGACTAGTTGCATCTCGATTACCAGCTTTCTCTGTAGAACATGTCGCCTGTTTGACCATCCTGTATCGACAACCATATCTGAGGGAGGTCGAGCTGGGCTGGGAAAAGGTATTTCTTAGATTTTCTTAGGATCAAGAATCCTATCCTTTCCAGATTCCTTCAATTCCTGGAATTCCCTGTCATCTATTGGATCAGGAGTAGCTTTCTTATCTTTTGGCCACTCCCCTGACCCATTCAATAGGTCACTGACAGTAACTAGTGGAAGAAACCAAAGAATCGAGATGCAGCCTTTGGGTTCGTCTATCAGCTCTCTCCGCCATCCCTTTGCTCTGGTTGGAAGATCTCTCTTGATCACAAGTCTTGCACATCGCATCCGCTCAATCATTTTTTCAAGCGTGCTCAAAAGTTTGTCGAGTCGAAGACTGCAGGTGTAGGCGGGCACATGTTTGATTTTAAAGTTCGTTTTGTGAAGCAATTGTGACCTGGTGGTTTTGTGTCGCGATCGGGGCGTTTGGCATTTTCCCTGTAAATTTCCACAAAAATGGCTCGTGTCACATGTCCATGTGTGTTTCCTGCAGATTTCCGCATGAAACGGCTCTTGTGGCATGTCCATGTGCGTTTCGACTGCGGAGGCACAGGTGGCCCGGTCCTGGGGCGCAGCCTTTTTCCTGTAAATTTCCGTGTCCATGTGCATTTCGACTGCGGAGGCTCGCGCAAAACGGGTGCCCGCTACTTACACTTGCTGGCCGTGCTGCAAAGTGACGTACGGCAACTTACCGTAATTGGTAGCGGTACATCTACAAATCGTTTTGGCGCCTCTGTGCGCTAGGCTGATTTAAATAAATGGACTGCCAAGGGATTCAGGACGGCTGTCGAATCACAAACGAACCGCGAACCTTCTGCGTTCCTCAACCATCGAGGTCGGTTGGGAACTTCACAAGTCTGGACATACTCTACAGAGTAGTCTTGGCACGAAATGTATACAATTCTATTGGCATGGGGCTTCTTGATATTGCGCGTATGATCGGGGTGCCTAATTGTATTGCTGATAGCTTCGGTTATATAACTGTGTGGGCGCGTTTCTTGTTCAGGATATCTGCGCGTATTAGGCGTATGGCTACGATCTGGAGATGGTTCTCGACGTCCTGGATTGTTGTCCCCATGAGCCCCCTGTCGAATGTATTGACACGGAAGCGCCCGCGGACGTGTGATGCGGCCGCATCACCTGTAGCTTTGCTTCATTCTGTTTCCGGGGCTGGCATCGTGTTGGACTGCGGTGATGGCAAACCAAAGAATTTCCTTCTTCCCTTGTTTGACGGCTGAGGACCAGACAGGTGATGGGACTGCATTATACACACCAAAACTGGCTTCTTCACAATGTAAGGAACAAAACGCTCGTTGACCATGCAGGAACGCCATGGCCCAGCCATCCATCACTGAAAAGGAAGCGGTCCGATGCGGACGTTCAGGTGAGCACCCGCTGCCCTATGCACAGTCCCCTCCTAGCTGCCCACCTGACAGGCCCAAACCAGGGCAGTAACTCCCAACGCACTCAAATCGGTGATCCCAATGCACTCACTGCAATACTGGCAATACTCAAGAAGAGGAAGACGCAACTAGGTATGGCCAACGGCATGGCGGGCATAGATAGTTGAAAAGAAAGCATACGAGCCCGAGGTGATGATGCTGGTGCCACAAGTTTCGAAGACCCTCACGACTAATACCGTCAGACCAGTTGTCCCTCGACGGGAACCACTCTAAGCAACAGGGTACAATAGCAAGGCACTTTGCGGGGAAAAATCAAGGGCTTAATGACGCCACGCAATATCGTGTACTACTATACGGCTCACTCATGTGGACAACGCAAAAGCATGAGCTCCTGAACCCACCGAAGCTACTTGTCCAATTTTTGGGGCCCACTCTTCTGTGAACTTGTCGGATTAACTGGTGATCCAAGATTTCAAATCTGCCACACTCTCAGCTCAGATCAACTGGAAACCAATTCTGTCCGCCATCTCCTTTTTCAATTCTGACGTCTCGAAGTGCAAGAGGGGCTGGAGATCAACTTCATGACCCCGTTTCTCAAAGTGGATGAAGTCATAAAATCGCAACGACTACACGTTGGGTTGTTTTTGATAGGGCTGCAAAAAGTGCTTCACCCCTACCTTTGCGGCATTCGCCCCACGGGTGGCTAATACCCATTCCCTCTTCTCGGCTGCCAAGCGCAATGAAGGCACACTTATTGCAACAGATGTGCGAGAAGATTTGACTGCAAACTATGAAAAAGCACCACGTGATTCCTCTATACGCCCTGGAGAATAACCCCGAAGCCTCATGAATTTCAAGCCATTGATGAAAATCATTTGAACTTATACGGCCCCAATTTCAAGTTCAACAATGAATCACCTAGCTTGGCCACTGGCTCCGGGCAGTGGCTGAACACACAGGCAATAGTCCGGAAGTGGTTTTGTACACAGGCAATGGGCGAATCTGATGCATACCCCTGCTTACATGTCATGTGCTTATCAGGTCCAAAGAAAGGAAAAGCACTTCTTCTAAGCCTCCAAAAGAGTGAGCAAACTGCGGTTATCAGCTTGAACAACATATATCAAGCAAATCCCGAACATTTCATGCAAGTCGAAGTGTCATGCAACATGTTTTTTACGCAACAAAAACGGTCGCCAGACCCTCCCTGCTTCCGCACCTGCACATGGCATCTGGCACAAAAAGACAAAGCACGTGATCAACCTCGGTGCATGGTGCCGGATGTGATGGTGCAAACAGTGAAGTCCTGCGCCGGCTTCATATCTTTACCTTGCCAACATACATCCCTGCCAAAAACCATGGGCGCTGAATGCATGTTTTGTGGTTTGGAAGAATGTCTGCATCTTTGCAAGCAAAAGCAGGAGAAAATCCCAGAGCGCGCCAAGAAATCACATGCGACTAAGCTTCATCGACCCAAAACATCGCAAAACCAAAGGGTTCAAAAGCCCCAAGATGTCCCAAGCGTCAAATGCAAATTGTGACACTGAACCACCAAGTTGCATTGGCCGCACGCACTTCGTGGCATGGAGGGTCGACTTTCCCATGGCGCGATGAAAGTATATAATTGGCTTCAAGCTCAAAGCGCGGCCGATGCGCCGATGCGGCCCCGTCAGTTGGCACTGGCCTCTGAGCCAAAAAAATCTGACAAGCACAGCCACATGGGCAAATCCAAGGCAAAGTTTTGAAAGATTGAAAACATACAGGGGCAACATGTGACAAAAGCCAACTAGAACCAACCAGAACCACCCAGAAATCCAGCAATTCAATGCAAAGTCACGCAGTGCAACATCACGCAATGCACTGTCACGCAACACGCTGTCATGCAATGCGCTGTCATCATGCAATGCAGTGTCATCATGCAATGCAGTGTCATCATGCAATGTATGGTACAGTAAGTTGATGAAATGCAGACAAAACGAGGCAACACGTCATAGTGACCGCCAACAATGACAAGACGGAAAGCGTGCAATGCTGGACCGTCATGTGACGAAAAGTGTAAGCCCCTTAACGCCATGCAATTTCAAGTGACGCTAAGCTGCAATCTCATCTGAGGGGCTGTTGTGAAGTAGCGCAATGCTATATACCATATCAATCCATATCAATGCCAAGGGCTGTCATGGATCATGGTGCAAAAACTTAGCAACACACATCGCCAAAAAAGAATGACAGCGGCATACGCCCCAGATGGAAAAAGGTTTCAGGGGCACCTTTTTATGCCGGGTGAATTGGTCGCGGAAATAGTGGAACTCCCGGCCTGTGCAAGTAGTGGACGGCACCCTGCAAAGGACGCTGGGCAGCAGCCTCCACAGCAGCCTCCACAGCACCATTGCCAAACTTCGCCACCGACTCTGCACAGCACCCTTTCCAGAGCTTGGAAATTACACCAACATAGGCCCAAGATAGAAAAACTGCAAATAAACTTTTTTTAAACAGCACCCTGCGCAGCACCGCTGACCCTGCACAGCACCCTGCAAAGCGCCGCCCTTACCAAACTTCGCCACCGCACCTGGGCAGCACCCTGCACGGCACCCTGCACAGCACCTTTGCACCACCGCACTTTGAACAGCAAGGTGGACAGAGCCCTGCTGGACAGCACCCGTGCCAAAACTTCACCACTGCATTCTGGACAGCCGGCAAAAAGAGCACCCTGCTTGCTTGGAGAGCACCCTCCACGGCTCCCTTACCCAACCGCAGCACTTGCACAGCGCAAGTGGGGTGGGAGGCTGAAAAGTTCGCCGTCGAAGACCCCACCTATGAGAAGTAAGAACTCCCTATAGTTTGCCGGCTATCTCGGGAAAAACAGCTGCCGTGACACGAACATTCAATATAAGGCGTTGCACAGTGGAACATGTTGCTGCAAAAGAAGGAAAACATCAAAACGTGACAACATATAATAATGCCCTGAGAAGAAACGCTATGAAGAGACAATGGGACGTGGAGCAACGCGATGCCACAGAAAGTATGTGGTGCTGCAACGCAAGATAGTGCAAACGAAAGGAATAAATCAAATTCCGCAATCAGTGGCATGTCCAATGTGCACCATTACAAAACACTAGTCACTATGCGTATGTACATACATACATACATACATACATACATACATACATACATTACCTATATGTATATACTATATATATATGTAGATAGATAGATAGATAGATAGATAGATAGATAGATAGATAGATAGATAGATAATTATATATATACATACGTGTGTGTATGTATAGATATGTGTGTATAAATATACTTATGTATAAGTCATACCCCAAAAAATTGACCTGGTGGGGTTGGGGCTTCAGATTTTGTAGACACATTTCTGGAAAACACCAAAACGGCCTCTACAAAACAAAAACCATAGCATGTGAACAGGAAACCTTCAGGCCTACAAAATCCAAACACCCGACCCCACTTTTGCTGCGACCCGGGGCACGCGGGATTTCTACAAAATCCAAATCTTGCTATATTTAGGCTGTAAAAACTTGGTTCAAATACATTCACAAAAGTCATCCCAGAAACAATTTCATTTTGTAGAGAAGCATTTGTTTCAAAGTCTAAAAATCAACAAAAATCTCTGTTGGATTTTGTAGAGGCCCAGTTTCTGATTTTTTGTCGTGGTTTCAACTTTTCTGCCGCTTCGTTGTCGCACTTTGTTTCTGGTCTTGTGTGTGAAAATTTCACCACGCCCGTGCATCTTGGTGGATCTATATAGGCCAAATCTTTTTCAAGACCTATCTGCTTTGTTGGCAGTTTTAGAAATCAGCTAAATGTACATATATACATTAAAAACACATATATAGACGATAAAAATCTTATCGTCTGTATCGTTTTCTGCTGGTTTTGTCGATTCCCAAGCTTTACATAACATAATTAACGGGGCACAACAACGTTTACATACAAAACATACACAATTTTCAATTTTTAATATGTCACACAGGCACTTTTTTCTTGAACCCCGGGTGAGGTTCCCCAGTGGACCCTGCGAGCTCGAAGCGGCCGTTGCGCCCCCAGGTCGGGACCAACGGCCTGGGGAACCTGGAGACGCAACGGCCGCTCCAAGCTGAGGCGCCCAAACCTTCGTCGCAGCTCTGCCTGGCGTAACCCCAACGACGTAACACAACGGGAACATCAAAACGAGAAAATGAAAAATGGTGGGTAGACGTCGACTAGTTATGAAAACCAATTGAAACCATATAAAATCAAATGAAATCATGGTTCAGCAAATTTCTCTACAAAACCAAAAACATTTCACAAAATCTAAAGCATGGCCTTAATGTCCTGAAAAATACACCGCAAAATCAAAAACATGGCTTAAGGTGTCCTCTAAAATGATCCCAAAAATATCTCTACAAAATCCAAAACATTCTTGGAGATGATTCAAGATACCCAGCCATGTCCCACAAAAAAATGTTGTGCCAAACATGTTAGATTTTGTAGAGAATTTTTGGGGGTATTATAAATCTATTTATATGTGGTTATGCGGGGCCACGCGCTGCACTAGCCGCAAGGAAACCTACAGTGATGTCAAGATGAGCCCTGCCATTTTGCAGTGCAACCTTTCGTGAGGTCACAGTCCACAACTGAAAAAATTGCCACGTACAATGATCTCTTCAATGCAACGTCATGCTGCACTGTCATGCAAGGCGCTGTCATGCAATGCGCTGTCATCATGCAATGTATTGTGGATTGGCGAAGTGCAGACGCAATGATGCAACGCGTCATAGTGACCGCCAATGGCGATAAAAATGGACAACGGGCACTGCTGTTGGAAAAACGGGATGAACAGTGGTATGGGGAAGGCAGCTTTGCTGCGCGGCAAAAAAATATCCCGGCAAGAGATCCCAAACAGTGTGGGGGGAGGTAAAAGATCATGTATAAATGTATTTTAATATATTATAATGTTGATGATGATGTTTACGTTGCTGATGGTGTTGATGTTGTTGTTGTTGATGATGATGGTGATGATGGTGATGATGATGATGACGGTGACGATGAGGGTGATGACGATGATGATGATGATGATGATTATGATGGTGCGGATGATGATTCGAATGAGGATGATGATGGTGATGATGATGATGATGGTGATGATGATGGTGATGGTGATGATGATGGTGGTGATGACGACGACGACGACGAGGAGGAGGAGGAGGACGGTGAGAGGAAGATGATGATGTGGATGTTGAGGAGGAAGCGGAAGATGATGATGATGATGATGATGATGATGATGATGATGATGTTGAGGGGAAAGACCGATCCCAAGACTGGGAAGCACACTTTGTGCGAGCCTCCGCAGTCGAAATGTACACGGACATTTCACATGAGACATTTTGTGTGGAAATTTACCGGGCAAGTGCTGTACGCCAAGCCCGCAACACCCGTTTTGTGCGAGCCTGCGCAGTCGAAATGCATATGGACCGAGGCATTTTGTGCAACAAATTACTAAAATGCCGGACCCGTATCCCGCGGCAAGCATTTTGTGCAAGGAAGGTGCTGCATCCTCCATGGAACTGGCCGTAGTAAAAGCGCAGAATGCATTCAGTGTGTATTGCATCGTATTGCATCATATCAGTACAACATTAGCTACAACAACCAACAAACATGAGCAAACTGAATCAGGATGGAGATACAATGGGTCCGAGAAACCAAAGAAGATGGTCATCTTATCCCAAACCAACTACCTGGACCCGTCTTCTGGAGTCTTCCTAAGCCTTCCGTGGTTTCGATCTGCTCATCTCCGATCTTGCACCGCACGTTTCATTGATTACACATTCAATTGATGCAAGCGAGTCTAAGGGATACATGGCAGCACTGCGGACCGCGGACATGAATGCCAAGTGACACAGGGTGACACAGGCAAGAGGAGAGAAGAGACTCAGAGAGGACATGAGAGGACTGGATCTGGAACGGTGACATTCAAAACAAATGGATAGATTTGAAACCGTGATGTGACGAGTGCATGCCAACTCCATCCCGGGGTTTGGCAAAGTGTCAGCATCCCTACCTTGGCAGTTGATGCCGATTGATGCCGATTTGTGTATGCGTGGCGATACCATTTGTCTCCCTTTTATACTACATATTTGCCTAAACAGAGATGTTCAATGCTTTTTTCAGGGCAACGACAGCACAGTTTGTGGCTAAGAAAATATCTTTTCATAGCAAAGAAAAAACACTGGCTAGAATGCCTCTCCCAGGTCTGCTTGGGCAACACTATTGCCCTGATTTCCTTGATGCTGCAGGCAGGAAGCCGATGCTTCCAGGAACTCAGCGCGTCTCAAACTCCTTGATCCACCCCAAGGCTGACGCGACTTTTTGTAGCTGGTTCAGGCAAAAAATCGCTCAGTAGAACAAGGTGAGATGAGCCCAGGTCCCAAACATCGTGCAGCTGAATTCAAGTATCGTGGTATGAAATGTCCAAGGACGTTCCCCACCACAGCTTGCTGCCTACTTCAAATGAATTCGCCTGCGCAAAGCAAACCAAACAAGGTCTTGATTTCTTGATATTGTCTTGATTTTTTTAAAACAATCTTGTCACAACCACCCTGGTCACAATTGTCAAACCAAAGAATCAAGGAATGTAGCCGCAGGCAACGTTCGCACCGCCAGCTCGCAAAGGACTGTCGCCAAGGGAAGGCCCACCTTTGCAGGAGCTGTAAGAGGCTGACTCCCACACAGCGAAAGAAAGAAGATAACTAGAAGAAAACACATGTATGTATAATAGTGTAAAGACCGGATTAATAAACCCCACCCCCCCTATAGGTCAACAAGCTCAACCAGGTCCAGCCAGGGAGTCAAAAAACCCAACCTCCCAAAATAATGTTCCTTTCATTCATCCATGAACCAATGTTGCTGGAATTAGCTTGCAAATAAACACTGCTGGAGCGTCAGTTCTATGGGAATTAGCTGCAGGGTAGCATCCATGAGGTATGAAATTTGATAAACTCAGTTGTGAATTAGCATCCATGAAGGGTTGAATGGCTTGATTTGGGAGGGAATTAGTTGGAAATGACCATCAACAAGGCATGAGTTTAAATTGAAACAGCTGCGTCGTAGCATCCATTCCATGAAGGGATCACTTTTGATGAAATTAGCTGGACGGTAGCCTCCATGAGGGGTTCGTATTGTTGAAATTAGCTTCGCATTAGAATTCATGGGGTATCATGGGGTGTTACTTTTTATGAAACCAACTTGTGAATTAGCTGCATAGTAGCATCCATGAGGGGCCAAGTCTGAGCTTTGGACTGGCACCCATGAAGGGTTGAACCGCTTAAACTAGGAGGGAATTTACTGGAAATGACCATCAATTAATGAAATCAGTTTGGGATTAGCGTGCATGAGGGCTCAATTTTTGTGAAACCAACTTGGGATTATATAATTGGTTAGCACGCATACAGGGTCGCAAGGGATTAATATCTGGATAACAGCTTCCACGACGGGTTCGTGTTGTTCAAATTAGCTGCACATCAGCATCCATGGGGTATTATGGGGTATCAGTTTTTTATGACATCAGCTTGGGAAGAAGCTGCGTAGTAGCATCCATCACGGGCCAAATTTGATGGATATAGCAGCGAATTATTATTTATCCATGAAGAGTGGAATGAATCAGTTTGTCTTGGAATGAAAGAGCCACTTCTTCCCAACATAATGAGCCAACCTCAAAACGCCATTGAAACTGATATGTTTGGCGATAGTGCCGCTTGGAACTAATGAAAGCACAGCTCCCGGAGTGAAAAGAACCCACTTCTTCCCAACATGATGCGCCAACCTCAAAAAACCATTGAAACTGGTATGTTTGGCGATAGTGCCGCTTGGAACTAATGAAAACACAGCTCTTGGAGAGAAAATAAACCACTTCTTCCCAACATGATGAGTCAACCCCAAAAAATCTGGAAACTAGTTTTTGGGGTTGACTCATCATGTTGGGAAGAAATGCCTTATTTTCACTCCAAGAGCTGTGCTTTCATTAGTTCCAAACCACACTATTGCCAAACATTAGTTATGACAAGGAAATCTCCTGGCACAAGGATGATGGAACCAATGGGTTGATAATTCCGCTCTCGGGTATGGCCCTCCGGGTTATACCCTCCTCCTGTGGGTAGTAGTAGTAGTAGTAGTAGTAGTAGCAGCAGTAGTAGTAGTAGGAGTAGCAGCAGTAGCAGTAGCAGTAGCAGTAGCAGCAGTAGCAGCAGTAGCAGGGAGCAGTAGCAGGTAGCAGGTAGCAGGTAGCAGGTAGCAGGTAGCAGGTAGCAGGTAACAGGTAGCAGGTAGCAGGTAGCAGGTAGCAGGTAGCAGGTAGCAGGTAGTAGGTAGTAGGTAGTAGGTAGTAGGTAGTAGGTAATAGGTAGTAGGTAGTAGGTAAGAGGTAGTAGCTGGTAGCTAGTAGCTAGTAGCTAGTAGCTAGTAGCTAGTAGCTAGTAGCTGGTAGCTAGTAGCTAGTAGCTAGTAGCTAGTAGGTAGTAGTTAGTAGGTAGTGGGTAGTAGGTAATAGGTAGTGGGTAATGGTAATAGTAGAAGGAGTAGTAGTAGTAGTAGTAGTAGTAGTAGAAGTAGTAGTAGTAGTAGTAGAAGTAGTAGTAGAAGTAGTAGTAGTAGTAGTTAGTAGTTAGTAGTAGTAGTAGTAGTAGTAGTCGTCGTCGTCGTCGTAGTAGTTAGTAGTTAGTAGTTAGTAGTTAGTAGTTAGTAGTTAGTAGTTAGTAGTTAGTAGTCAGTAGTTAGTAGTTAGTAGTTAGTAGTCAGTAGTCAGTAGTTAGTAGTTAGTAGTTGGTAGTTCGTAGTTAGTAGTTAGTAGTTAGTAGTTAGTAGTTAGTAGCTAGTAGCTAGTAGCTAGTAGCTAGTAGCTAGTAGCTAGTAGCTAGTAGCTAGTAGCTA
>Ga0126342_10006856_pt1 | contig 20271 bp, 22 predicted proteins | sample Cyp1metagenome_FD_92528 | JGI IMG/M metagenome (GOLD analysis project Ga0126342, IMG submission 92528) | Coral microbial communities from Lord Howe Island, Old Settlement Bay, Australia - Cyphastrea 1 metagenome | ecosystem: Host-associated > Invertebrates > Cnidaria > Coral ...
GGTCGCAGTTGAGCAAGGACGACGAGGACGACGAGGACGACGAGGACGACGAGGACGACGAGGAGGACGAGGAGGAGGAGGAGAGGAGGACGAGGCAGGAGGAGGAGAAGGAGGAGGAGGAGAAGGAGGACGAGGAGGAGGACGAGGAGGCAACTGACATAAAATCTAACAACCCTCACCTGGCAGGTGGGGAAAAATGATATTCATATTCTATACATGGTTGATGAGCAGCCTGATGAAAGACGGTCAAACAAGTTTGTGTTTGCCCGTGTAGAAGCCTTGCCATAGCGTTCCTGGGATGGTCCAAATGCCAAGGAGAGTGCGACCGTTGGTGCTTCTCGTGAAGGTCAGTATTCCAACGACCTGCAGAATATTGTTCCAGTTTGCAAATTAAATGGCACAGACAGTTTTGGTTTCCAGGCCTTTTGTGCTGCTCTGACAGGTGTGGGCAAAAGGCAAGCGCGTATGTGGTGCTGGAGAGGGAAACCTGTCGTCGTACTCCTGGACGATCATGGCCCATCCGGCACGCTTACATGGACAAAAGAAAGAATTTTAGCTAGACGGATGCAGTAACAGAGAAACATCGTCGACAATATTATTATAGTGTAATGTGTGCGTTGATTTTTGACAACTGCGCTCTCTCGACACCAATCAAGATGAACATATGAATTTCAACATGCTTGAGCAAATCAGATTTAATTGTGACTCCCGGGTGGCAGCGAGATTTTGGCTGTTCAAGTGTGATTGCAGGTCGTCTATTTCCTACAGCTGGTTGGGATTCTTCCATCGCTTCAGCTGCTGTACAAAAAAAGTAGGCGCGGCATGGCGCGGCATCTCAGCGCAACTGCTGCAAGGTGTTACGATGTTGTTTTGAAAGAACTCGTACATCAGTCAGTTATATAAGTTGCCAATCGTGGGAATATCATTATAGAACATATTGGAACTGTGCCATTGCTTCAAAACATGTACGCATCGGTTTCATGCGCCGCAGGAGTCTGCAACACGTGGACTACTGGGGTATTCCCCGTTCATTTGAGACCGGTTTCCTCACCGCAGAGGACACGGGGAATGGACATCTCTGCCTAGGAATATACCATGGAATACCTAGGACAATAGGAGATAATATGATGAAGATTGATGAAGCTTCAAGGTTAATTGTGGTGGTATGGAACATGAAACAGTCATGAAGCATCATCAAAGCAGATCGAACCTGTTGTTGGATGCCATTGTTCAACCATTCAGGAGGCTTGGCTTTAGATCAGGGGTCTTGGATGAAGCGATCGGGATGAGCCGAATCCTCTAGGAATACCAACAAGAAGTGGCTGAGAAGAAGATTCCGCCATGCAAAGCAAAGGCGTGAGACTCAGCTGTGACAGCTGCTTCTGATGCGTTTTGTTGGGGCAGGTGGATGATTCATGATGATTCAATGACATTTATTTTTTAAATGGGACCTTATAATGACATACATTTATATACGTGTCACTGATGACACAGGTGATCCACGAGTCCACTAGGGGTCCTGCAGATTATGGAGGCCCAGAAAATAACAATGATCCTGCATAGTTGCAATGACGCTGTTAAGCAGGATGAAAGAAGCACTCTTGCAATATGTGAAGATAAGTTAATCATTGTTAATCTATAATTCTAGTTTCTAGCTTACTTACAGCGCAAAGAGCCCAAGCATCACAGCGGCTCTTGTGTACACTATGGACGCACAAAACTTTGCACGACAGCTACAGGCAGATCTGACTGTGGTTTGGCCCTCAAGTTGAGCTGGACCCTGGGAGTGACCGCAATGGGTCACTTTTGACCTATTCCAGTCAACTTAAATTGTATGGTGGGGTTTGCGTTTCACAGCGGGACGAACAACTCTAGGCCTGAGATCGCACTTGCAAACCGCATTTTGTTCTAGAATGTTTCGGTTGGATAGTATCTTTATCAGGCTGCAATTTCACAGACTGAAGCAAGGCGCAGCTCCTATATGGCTTCGTGCGCTTCTTTGACAGGGAGTGACCTCTCCATTCCTTCGTTGACGTCTCAAGCCGGACCTACCTCTGTTCGACCATTCAGTAGCAGGGCTAGGTCACAAAGCGACAAGGTGTTATAATTCTACAAGAATTGGGACAACCCTACTGCTTTGCCATTTGCAAGAAAAGCAGAAGATGTGAAGGAGGCGTTCATGTAAGCTTAAAGTAAACCGATCCTTGGGAAATTAAATGGAGATCATCCTTCCAATCTATACCCTTTCATCCTTTTGCAGTGGAAGTCACATTAGGATTGGTCAATGGCCACTGGACCATCTTGGGAGATGAAGATTTGGGAATCCGCACAGGTACCAGTGGGGCTCAGAGGTGTGGTATGGCCGAGAGTTTGGGGGCAACACCTGATGACTGAGACCAAAACCCGCAAGAAATGAAGGTTTCATCGCACATATTCAGATCTTTTGGGTACATTCTCAGTTCGATAGTGTTTGATTTTTTTTTGTGTAAAGTAAAGTATTTTCAAAAGGGGGGTCGGGTTGCCAGGTTCGTTCCACGTTTGTTTGCTGGAGGGTGTAATTGAGGATCAACATGTGTCCAAGCTCATTCGATCGAGACAGGGAAACCAATCCGTGAAATGGCCCCTTATGTCCCATATTGTCCCCAATTTGGATCAATTTGGGAGAGAGCCATGCGTTTCTCCTACTTCTCTTGCTACCTTGGAATCCTTGGCCCTAAATCTGCGAGCGAGGCGGTGTCAATGCGACAGCCGGACCGACGAGATGTTGGTGACTGGCCTTGGCCCTGGATCCTGGGTCTTGGGCGTCAGTGACAGCCGAACAATGTTTTTTCACCATGGTTTTCCACCATGGTTTTTCACCATGTTCAAAATGCTTGCTGATTCTGAACCAAAGCCAGTTTTGACCACTTGATCTGGCTGAGATACCGTGACTTGCTTGAAGGATCACAGGCGGTTCACTGTAGATTGCATGCAGCATTGGATAAGGTAATAGCCAGCCACAGTTTATGTTTTGGCATTTCCACCAAAATACAGCTATGCTATGTGTTCAAAAAATAAATCACATACTCACCGAAAAGCCTGATACTCACAGAGAGACTCTACGCAGCTTTGAAGCAGTCATGTTGACAATCAGGCGTTTTTTTGCTGATCTTCGGGTGTGACCCATCGAACACTCCCAACCGCAGAATGGACAACACGGCCGAGCCAAATCGTGGCATGGTGGCCTCAGCGCCAGATGAGGTGGACTTCGGAGCTATCATGGAATTGATGACCTCCAAATACACCGTTGATCTGGTGGATCGGCATGTGGCAGCCATTCGAAAGCTCTGTAAGGTTTGTTGCAATGGCTTCCTGTTGCGACATTTGGAGCCGTTGGTGGAGTTACTCTACTTGTCAGTGGATCGATTTGCCAAAGGGCAAGATTTAGCACAAGCACTTTGCGATTTCACTCGGGTGGCTTCACAACCCTTTGTCAGCTGCAAGACATCTGACATGATCACCTATGGTCATCATCTACCAGCTTTCGTGAAAGGCATTGTGAGCGTTCTGACCTACACTTTGCCGCCAACAGAAGGCCCACCAGTTGAACCAGAGGCGAAAGCTCAATGGGAACACAAGAAGAACATGTCGGAACGGCTGCGCATTGAAGTGGCTCATACCTTGGCATGCTGGGCGCGCTTTGGATTGGATGAGGATAGTGTGGAGCTGCTTCCCAACCAGCCTTTGATCCAAGCAGTGGCAGATTCGGGTACTCCAAATTTGCGGATCCTGCGACAGTCCAACGTCATGGATGCAGTTTCTGCTTCTTTCAGATCAGAGGACAGCCCTGAATCCATTGTCATCACTCTTGGTGCCATCCGAGATATGTCGCTGTACAGGCCCTTGGCATGTCAGATCACCAACTGTGGCTTGATCTCCAACCTGGTTCATGTGATTCGGGTGAACTTGCTGGGCTCAGATGTCTTGCTGGTGGCTGCTGAGGTCTTGTGGAATGTCCTGGAATTAGACTGGGACGGCGCCACTGAGGCCCTTGGACAAGAGGAGGTCATTGAATCTTTTCGAGACTTCATGCATGCCGTCCTCACCAGGGGCTATCGCTTCAAGGACAAAATCTTTCGGAATGACATGATGGTACTCCTGATGTACATTTCCAAACGTGTGGAGAATCGTTCTTTGTTTGCTTCCACCGGTTTGATGACGCTGCTGCTGAGTTATGCAGTGTCTGAGAAGCGAAGAAAGGACTTGCAGGCCAGTGGCGATCTGGAGAACAACTTGAAGAGCAAGGTGTTGCCAGATCTTGACGATGCACCCAAAAAGGGCGGCATCCCCATTATCAACACCCAGGAAGATATGGAGTTTCGAACCCTTCTTTGGGGAACCCTAGCACGGTGCTGTTCTTCTGAAGATTGCGCCAAGTTGGCAGTGCAATGTGGCTTAGTCCCTTCACTACTGGAATGTTTGGATCCTGAACCTCCAGTTGAACAACAAAAATGGAGTCAGGAACAACGCAGCAAAATCCAGTTGGAGGCTTTGTCGGCTCTCTTCCAACTGGTGCAGTACATCCCAGAGGCCTTCATGGAGGCGGAAGGAAATTCCACCGTGCTGCAACTGCTGCAGGCCACACGGAGCCGAGAAGTACAGAAAAAATGTCTGCACCTTCTGCAGGTGGCCGTGAGAATGGGCAAGGCCTTTGCAGAGAAGCTGGGCCAAATCGGTGCAGTTGGAACTCTGGTGGAGTTGTTCACGGACAAGGACAATCCTATGACCTCCCGGCAGATGTGTGCCTCCATTTTGGCCACGATGTGTAAGGAGTGCCCAGCGAATGCACGAGAGTTTCGGAAGAAAGATGGCGTTGAAGCTATGAGAGATGAGGTGATCTACCGCCCTGGTGAGACCACGGACAATCACCTCTTCTACAGCCTGTGTGTGGTTGACTGCATTTGGAACGCTGTGATTGGAACTCGAAAAAACGAAATTCGGTTCCTGGATGCTGGCGGGCTTTTTGCCTTGCTTGATTGCTTGGAAGTTGCCCCCATGATCTTAAAGCGCCAAATCATCGGCACCTTGGCAGACCTTATGGAGTACAAGAAGGCAGCCAAATTGTTTACCCAATGGAACTCGCAGGTCACCATGAAAGGAGCCCTAAGATTGCTGCTGGAGTTGTGGCAAAGTGAGCAAGAAGCTGCTGGAAATTTGGCGCCAGATGGAGTCATCAAAGACTTGGACCAGCCTTTGAATCCACGACCGGCTCGGCATGATGAGGATGCCGAAAGCACCGTGACCAGTGCGAGCCGCCTTGCTGGAAAGTTCCGCCATGCCAAGAACTTTGCCGACACCCTGGGCGGTCAAAGTGTTGGTGGCCAAAGCACAGGCAGTGCCAATCGCACCACTGTGACCAAGGGCTTTGAGAGAGCATCGGCATCTGCCCAGGAGCATCAGGGCTCACAGTGGTTGACCAATGGATTTGAGCGAGACTGTCGTGCCAAGATCTATGCTGTCTTGAAATGCATCGGCTTCGAGTGTCAAGAGACTCTCAGCATTTTGGAAAGGCAACAGATGGAGTTGGTGAAGTTGTACCCCAACGCCGTGGAGCTTGAAATGTGGATCAAGGTCCAAGAAAGCCTCGCCAGCCGCGGAATCAAGCCGGTCAGTGCTGATCGACAATGGATCGAGGATTCGGTCACTGAGAGGAAGGACCAAGCAGCCTGGGTTCAGAGCATCCAGCGCCAGTTGGCTGTCGAGAGGCAGAGAGAGGAAGAAGCTGGGCTCGACCGCTTCTACAAGGACCTTCGGGGTAGAGCTCAGATCCAGCGCATGACACCATCCATTGGCTACCCAGCATCACAGCATGGTCCCAGTGAGGACAGCGATGAATGGAATCCTTCCGATGTGGACTCTCCATGAAGGCATGGAGACTGATGTAGCTAGTGAAGGTGTTTCAACGTATGTTTCACACGGTTTCACGATTTCACTTTGAGTTCGGCACTTGCTAAGCGAGAACATTTGCATTTGCACGCACGCCTTGAAAAAGAATGAAAAAGAACGCTGAACTCTGGAAGTGGTGCATGTAGCATGAACTGGAATGGCTGTGCCGCGTGTTTGTGCAGTTTCCTGGCGTCACATCCCTTGAGCTTCAAATCATCACCCAGCAACTTTTGCCAAACGCCGACATTTCAAACGAGCTCCAAGGATCACGTCATTCTTGTTGAAGCATGACATATGAAAACCAAGATGCCGCAGGTTTCGACTCTTTGGGTCTATTCATCCAGAGCCCACCATTCATGTGGAGGTCGGGCAGATGCAACATGATGTAACCATTTTGTGTGTGTGTGGATGTTTGTGGGATATTGATGGATATTGTTTTGATATGTTTTGATCTCATTTGACTGTGGTCTGTTGATGTTTGTTGGTTGGTTTAAGCGCTCAATGGGTGAGGTGAGAACCCCTGAGAATCCCGTGGCAGCTTGGGCAATCGTGGTTGTGCCATGCTGTGCAATGTTGACACGCCAGGACCCCATTGAATTTCGGGATCTCAATATCGTGTTGCGGCGAGAGCGGCTGGCGCAACTAAAGGAACTCAACCGGAGAATGGAACGCTGAAACACTAAAGGCTCAAGGCATCAGCAGGTATCTCAGGGATTCTCAGGGTATGACTCTTTGTTTTCGAGAGACTGTTTTTTTGGGCCCTAGTGTTTACCTTTTGCTCTTGTTTTACAACGTTTCACCATCACTTTGTGAGGCAGACCTTTCTGTAGTGGATGACTTGTATTTGTTACGTGATGTTACGTGGATTCTTGTGGGAAAGCTCCAGCCGACTCCAGCCCTCCTTCTATTTGACTTGGGCATGGTGTCCAGTGAGTTTCCCACAAATGTTCGAAAATACGGCGAATCTCCAGGATATCCATGCCAAATTGATCCAAATTGCAGGAAGAATTCAACCACGCAGTCGAGATGCTGGAGAATGGTTGCAGCCTTGAGGAGTTTCTCACCAGTCCCGATCTCAGTTGATGACTTCTATCACACTGTGATTATTAAAGTACCTAAGATTGTCAAGAAAGTGGACAAATATTTATTTCGAATTATCTTGAAATGTCCTGAAGATCTGTGTAGTAGCATAACCAATGGGAGTGCAACACATTCGTTGACACTTTCAGGATGAGTTTTGTGGAGAATCACAAGAAATGACACAGTCTTTCCATGTCTTTCCAGGGTGCACTCATCAATGAATGGAGCTTGAGTGCAGTGATGCTCTGCGAGAAGTGCACTGCAAATTGTCTGCAATCTCAACATATCTCAACTAGTGAACACATTTTCACAGCAGCATTCCACCTTGTGATATTCCTCAGTGGAATACTGGCAGGTGACCCCCGGCCCGACGTGGTGATGATCCCATATCGTATTCGACGACGTTACAAGAACAGGAGACAACAGACAACAGGAATATGTACATGGCGACATTGGCGGTCAGATTTGCACACATCTCGTAATGATGTTTTTTGATGTTTTTTGTGTCTCTGCGCTTCCATACCAGTTTAGTTTTGGTCAAATTGACAGAAGCTTTGATACCCTTTTTGAAATAAGCAGACCACTTGATAGGCTCTACAGCCAGCCTTCATACAAGTACAGTACTATTAATAGTTGTTTCTTTCCTTTTACTGTTCCGGCACTTTTAGTTTTCAACTTAATAATATGATATTATATGTACTGTATCTGTGACCTTTAGAGGTGGGCGATCTCAAATTTTAGTGCTCCACATCTATTGCTCCACATCTATCATTTGATCATCGCTTGCGCAGGAGACGACATAAGTCTCTGGAACTTCCACGGTTACCCGAGTTGAAATAAGGACGCCCGCTCCCCGGCGCAAAAAGCTGCCTGGGCAGATCAGCAGATGCGGCTGCGAACGTGGTAGGGTGATCCAAAGGGATGTTGTACATTGTACATTGATACAGCAAGTATTTCTAACTGTACCATTTGTAGGATTTTGTAGGTATAGAATGGTATAGACATAGATTCAAAATGGTATACCAAGGTTTATTTACAACCTGGAAGATGTGGACCTGAGATGACCTGAGTACAGAATCCGTGCCTAGCATATCTCTAGAGGCATTGGCTGAGCAGTTCTAAGCCATGCACAGATACGACGGATACTGTCCGAAGACCAAGCTGTTTTGACTCAAGTTTTGCAACGCGTCGCCTTGCGTCGACAGGGCTACATCATGCAAAAAAACATCACATGCAGCACATGCACTGTGTATCAGCGTAGCCAAGTTAGGTTGTGGAACTTCATGGAACTTCCAGAGGCGCAGTTGTCCTAGGTCCAGTCCTTGGTCCTTAGCTCTGCAGCCATGGCTGAGAATGGACAGAATGGACTTCGAACTCAAGTGTCGCACCTTGGCATGAATCGTTGAGGAGTGTTACCGTAGGTGTTGTGCCTGTTGTGTCATCTATCTGATCAGCTTTGTGATGATTCATGTTCCTTTGAAATCTTTGAATCAGTCAAGAGTGACACCTTCCGTTTCCATCATTTGGGACAATTTTATTGGTGCTTACATGCATAAGTCTTGATTGATCTCCACCACTTTCTTTGTGAATTGGACAGTGACATGGTAGTTGTATTCGTTGATTTGGTGACCTCATGTGTGGAAATCAACCAGTTTTTTATTGGTTCCGAGACCTCCAACAAAAGCCCTCATCACCTGAGGTGCTGGATTGCGGCAGTGCGGACACACTACTTGGTATTGCTCTTCTTTACTTTGGCCAAACACTCTGTGGATCATTCCATGCCCAATGACAACTGAGACAGAGTTTATAGTTTGGTATTCTGGTGAGGAGAGAAAACAACATTGCACATGTTGCCTGACATGGAAATAATGATCATTGTCGTGCTTATTGTCACTAAGATTGTCTACTTCCCTCGCTTGTGCTTGAGCTATTTTGTTTTCTTCTTGGCAGGGGCCTTACACTTGTAGTCTTCTTCTGAATGACTGCCTACTGTAGAAACATGTAGCAACTGTTTTCCGTGGAACTGCTGCCACAATGTGCTCTGAGAGGATCGTTTGTGCCTTTCCACTCTGCACGTGCATGGTAGACATGTGGCGTTTGGACTGAGTTTCTTTAGGCGTTCAATTTAAGAACTTGCGACTTGGTCACACGAGGGCCGTCCTACTGGATAAATAGAATTGTACCAGGCACAGTTCCTTCGACTGATTGCACGGATTACTGGCGTGGCAACAGGCAGAGCAGCAGATGATTGCAGCATGTCGCAGAACAGCTCATTTGAAAAGATGATTCGGATACGCACACAATGTGCACTTGTTTTCTTGTTCATAGCTGTACTTGCTACTCTATCCTCAGAGCAGGTTACACAGAGTTGTCAACGCATCAGATGCCTTTTACTCCAGTCAGAGCTGGTCTTTCGGAAGTGCAAAGTGTGTCGAATACGATTGATGGTTCCCAGCTTCTTCGACATCATGTTTACCCCTTGCTTGCCAAAGAGTTTTAATATTTTTAATGTGGTTGGGATTGAAGGTTGAGTTGTAACTTACAAACCTTCAGACAAGAGCTGCAATAAATCTAGCGGCATCCTTCACTCATTTTTGTCAGACCTGAAAATTGCTTTCTGTTTGCAGGGAGACCAGTCGCAAACCGACGTATTTTGGTCATCACAGACTACTTGCCTCCGCAGACACATGGTGCGGCTGCGGTCTGTGGGAGAAAACAACTTGAACACCAGAGGGTCAGTGATTCCTGATGAACTGACTGGGATACAGAAATTGCGTGTACGATGCGATGTTTCACAGTTGTGAACTATTTTCAACCAATCTATGGTATTTCAGTGTTCCATGTTACGTGTCTTCTTCGAGCTCCAAACAAGAACACCACATGTGCTTTTTGATGCAATTTTTGATGCTCAAAGACTCAAAGACCCTCTCTTTTACACATGTTTACACTGCTTCCAGGGCCCAGGGCTGACCTCCAGGCTGAGGTAGGCTGATGAGCCTGCGCCAGGTATTGCCATTCGCTGTCATGCCTACGTCAAAGAGATGAGGGCTAAAGGGCACGAGGCCGGACATTCTGCTGCAGCGGAAGCTTTCCTTCCAAAAGGACCGCCACGAAAAAAACGCGAACCTGGGGAGTGACCCATTCAAGATAGCAATTAGATGATAATTAGATGTAATTAGTAAATTAGATGAATTTGGGATTTGATCAGAAAAAAACTAGGGAGTTTAGACCAACACATGAGGAATGAATGTGAATGAACCATCCAAATGGATCCAGATGGTAGTGCAGCCGGAGCCTCTTTGTGGCGCCAGGTGATTGTCTTCAGCACAGCATACGAGGCCTCCAAGGAAACCTCCTTCGACCATCCCAACATTCCAGCAGTCCCACTGGCAGGTCTTGCCACGTGAAACACCACACATCTTCACACATAACACTTCACATCAGTTCACGTAATCCAAATGTAATATGGTGCAATATGGTGCGATTCAGATGATGCAGAACTCCTGATTTGGATCAAGAATTTGAGACATGGATTGATGGCAGATGTCTGAGTTTCTGCAGTTGGTATGGCCAATCGCCTGACACCAAGAGCCCCCCCCCGAGCATCCGGAGCGCCAGGTGGTGAATCCCTTCAACCTGAAGAACCGCATTGGATACAACCCTGGAGCAGCTGCCTCAAGGGAAGGGCTGTTGTCCATGAAACGGACAAGGTAAGGTGATTATGAGTGGATTTGAGTTGATGGTTGAGAGGCATAGCATTTGACAGATATGATAGGAAATGTAAATATCTGAAACATCCCAACATTTTCCCAACATGTTCTTCCCAGGATGTAAAACCGGAAGAAACCGGAGCCATCCTTCCGTTTCACCCGGGCAGTCTCCAGCCTCCGTGAGGTGAAGTTGGCATGGTTCCTGGGTGCCCATACCTGGGACGTGGCTGAGACCTTACCTGCTTCACTTCCTCAGTCTTCATTTTTTTCGAAACATTGCCCATAGACTCATAGACTTACCATGAGGATCCATGAGGTACATCTATTTATTGTATAGATCCGTGACAGTTGAGAACCACTAAAATTGACACGAGAGCCGAGAGCCCTATAGCTTGCTGCTCCTATACTGCTCCTGTATTTCTCTATGAAATTAACTTGCTGTAACTTCCAGGAGCGCCCAATGTTGCAATTGTGCACGGCCCATCAATGGGAATGGTTTTCCTGCAAATTTCTTGGAGTGATCAGTAGATGTCTAAGCGCCTTCCATATCCTTGATTCCACCTGATACCAGACCCAAAGCGCTACTGTGGAGGAACCAACATGATGACAGACCGTTGGTTTGGTGTTTTCAACATTTAACACATGCCCATCCCAAGGGCATCCCAAGGGCATACCAAGCGGATCGGTTTGCAAGGTCCACTTGGTCTATCCCTCGCTGATTGGAACTTTCGTTCTGACCACCTGTGCATGGCGACGAATTCCTGCTACTTGGAGCAGAATTTGGGAACCAAAAATGGTGCTTTTGGCAAGACCTGAAATGAACAGCGATTCTACGTTGTATGAAGATGTATGAAGCGTACATCCGTGTACATGAGTTCTGATGTGTTCTGATCAGATTGAAAAAGTCTGAGAAAATGCTGCAAATAGCTTGCTGGTGGGCGCGCGTTTCCTGTCATTAGTCTTGGACAAGCCTGCTGGTAATGCACAGAGCAGTGTCCCTTCTTGAGGTCTACTGCTCCCACCATGTAGAGATGAACATCTTTGCCTACAAGCTTGTGCCAATCAGGCATAGTTCCAATGCGTGTTCAAAGTTTGCTGTGGGCATCTATGCGTGTGCGTATCGAATTAGAACCAACCACCTCATGGGCGCTGAGTCGTCGGTAAGTTGCAAGTGGCTGCTGCCCCGCTGGAACGATCATTCATCATCATTCATCTATGAATCCCTGACATTTCCCAGACGGTTCGAAGCTAAGTCCCTGCACCCAGTGCTGTGCAGGTGGGTGGCCTCGTTCGGCTTGAAGATGTAACTTGTGGCTGCATCGGGACAACATCTTGCTGGTGTTTTGGGGATTCCTCCAGTAGCCCATTTCATGGGCACTGCCGGGGTTGCCTATTCTCTTAGTCCAAACTACATCCCACATCCTAGTCTACTAGTATGGTATTTATAGGAGTTGTTAGTAGGCATAGGGATTGTGGATTCATCATCCTTGGATGTGTGAGGATAGTCAAAATATGTCAAAATCATTGCGACCAAGAGATTCACTGCTGCCAAGTCGAGCAGTATCGAGCAGTATCGACACAATGCCGACACCTGTCCATGCAGATGTCCACTGCACTGCAGGTATGACATCCTGGGTCTGGGACCTGCCATCAAGTGGGGCACACTCAATGCAGCACCAACTCTTTGCTTCGCAAGGGACCACATGGGGAAGGACCGACAGAGACATGGTGGGACAAGTCTTCACCAAGCAATGACCAATTTTCCGAAGAAGCGTTGGGCGAGAGTGTTTAAAGCTATCGAAATGACTGACCAGATCTTACCAGCTAAATTTCCGTTTTGCAAGCTCTGAACACAAATCAACTTTAAGCTTGGTGAATTTTAGGGTTTTGTGACAGCCATTTTGAATCTTTTGAATGAGGCTTTCTTGTTGGCAACTTGACTGCTTGTTCAGAGATGTTCGGAGTTTTTTCACTCTTTTTCATGCCCCAGGAGAATGAGGCCAAGTTGCGTCGAGTGCCATCCGGCCAGGGACCAAAAGAATGTCGAAAAATGGTTGAAGGTCTAATCTGCAAAGTCTGATGAGGAATACTTTGCTTGCTCTTCGCAGACATGAAGCAACGAAATCTTGTACTTTGTTTTGCCCTATTTGCATTATTTGCTGTTTGTAATCACTGGAGCTCTATCGCGGGGCATGTTTGTGTTCTCCAGAAACATGCAGTCCAACGAGGCTAAGTACCTTGTAGGATTCCAGACACCGTTTATCATGTTTTATCATGTTTCACTGCACAGTACCATCTTAAGAACTTCCAAGGCACTCACGATATTTTCACAGCTGTTCCGAAGTCAGACACGGAGACAGGGGGATGAGGTTGGTGGATAAAGGTCTGACATGGTGTGACCAAGTCCAGCATAATCAGATCAGATAAATGTTGCTCTTTGCATCATTCTGAATCGCTCCACATAGATTTCGAATGACATTTAGGCGGTGAGTCAAATGAAACACTTCCGCTCTGGCACGTATGGGTGATGATGGGTGAACTTTCAAGGGCAATCCATGCTGCTTCAAGTTGCTGTACATTTGCGAGTGAACCGGGGTATTCGTATCAGAGTTTTGACCCTCATGCCCATGCGTGTAAACTGAAATCTGGACAATATCATTTGAACATGTTTGAACACTTTGAACATCAATTTGTCATGACAGATGACATGCTGACATACGTCAGGAGCGTAGAGATATCCGATTAGCCAAGTTCAAAGTCGACAGCGAGGATGACAAGGCCCTCTTTGAGCCGGAGTGGTGGCAGAATCTTTATTTATAATATTTTAATATATTTTAATATAATTTTAATATATATATATATATATATTTATAATAATATGTATGTCAATGTATGTAATAGTGATAAGTATGACAACATGTGGTTCCGTGTTCCGTGTTGCTGGTCCCACCCCATCAAGGGATGGGTGCCCCCAGACCAGCCCCCAGACTGCCCATCCATATGCTATTTGCAGCACTTCGGAGCCCCAACTCCTGTGTACTACATACTACACACCATAAACCTGTATTATATGTATTGCATATACAATATACAGATATTACACATTATATACCATTTGCATCTATTTGCACTCTCCATAGTATACATTACTATTATAATCTATTATATAATACTATAAATATATGTATATATGTATAATTATGTATACACAAAATGCATTATATGATTATATCTTCTATATAGACTCTATACTGGACATACTAAAATATATATGTATATATATATATATATACACCATATATACCACACATGCTACTATATATACACTATGTATACTGTAAGTATATACCGTATATTAATATATAATTACACTATATATCACTATATGTAGTATAGGTACTTTACATTTTACATACTATATTTGCTGTATTTCCTGTATTTATACTGTGTCTGTACTGTATGGTTTGCAGGTTTATGACTTAGGTTTTAGTTTTGCCAGCCGGCGTAATTGCCTAGTAATTTTGGCGTAATCACCAGCAATTCCGGCGCAATTTTTGTGTTTTGACTTTGTTTAAACAGACATTTGTAGCTCCAGCGATTTCACAAGCTTCCGGCGCAAATGCAACAACTGGCCTCCAGGAGAATTCTTGGCCAAAAGAGTTTCTAGGTAAGGATGTAGTCTACATCTGCATTGATTCTTATTGTGCGCAAGTCTTGTTCAATGGTCTGGTTGTCCACGTTTTGGATTTGGAAAGACTAGACTGTGCCAGAACCCTTCCCCAGTGCCGAGGGATGCCCGGTAGGTGATCCTGATGGTACAGCGGCTTTCAGCCGAAAAGGCATGGTTCCATGGTGCTCCATGGTGTTCCATGGTGTTCCATGGGCAAGGATGAAATAGGATGAAATATGTGCAATGGTCTTATCATGTCCACGGATTATCCCAGCACGGATCAAAGTACTATTTTTCTATTGGGATTTCGTACGTTTTGGTAAGTCGTTTCCGTTCTGAGCCACGGCCACAAGATCAAGCGCAGGTTGTCCGGCCCAGTAAACTGGCAAATGATATGTCAAGTCGCAAACAACAGACTGCTGTTGAAGTGTTAAGAAAGATGTCCAATGCTTACAACTGGAGATTTTAATATCATCCAGCCCCTTGAATTTTGGTATTCTTGGGACATTCAACTGGGTCAAGGTGCTCGTAGTTTTCTTGTTGGTTTCCAGTGACTGAAGTGTGTTGTCAAGTTGTCTTTTGGCAGGGCACCGAACGAGTTTTTACAGCTTTACTGCCAAAGGAGGACTTGCTTCTTGCGCTTTTCTTACTTTTTCCTTGGTGGTTCTGATCGCAGACATGCAGCTTGAGGATGACTTGCTGCTTGGTGTATAGGAGTACCATTGAGTCCAGAACGATATAGAACGATATAGAAACAAAAAAAATCCTCCCAGCAATTTGATGGTTATGTACTGTTCTAATCTAATTTGTCCTTCTCTATCTTTTTGGGGGCCCAAAGAGATTCGCATCTCGCAGGAGGGCGGCCAAGGGGTAAAGGGCGTCCTGGCCATCGCTGGTGACGGCCCTGCCAAGGAGCCCATGGCAATGGATACCTCTGGAAATCCTCTGGATATTTAATAAGAAAACTGCATTATATCACTGTCATACTGCGGAATTTGTTGAATTTGGCCTGTTCGATCCTTTTCACGCTTGCACATGGATCCTAGCAAAAACTCGTATGTTTTTGCAGCAATCAGACTGCAAAGCAGCACTCTCTGGAGCGCGTCTTCCAAGTCAAAGAATGCCAGGAAGGATTGATTGCAGAAGCCACCCGCCTTCGTTTACGTGTAGCCAGATGCTAAGACTTCAAAGTGTTTCCAGGATTTCTGATGTCCATCGTTTAAGTTTATGCCTTGCCATGTTGTTGTATTTCCAGCAGTGACAGCAAGCATTTGCTGCAGGTCTTCTTGGGGAATGTGCCCCACAATGCTGGGCACTCAATGATGTGGTCAATATGGACCACAAATGACCACAATGGATTGATGCAACAAATTATGAACATAAGAACAGGTCACGTCCAATTCTGTTGGCCTACTGCGATTCAGAGAAAGACCAGATTTTTTTTTGGACATTTGTCTAATGAGGAAGATATTTCTCCAAGTTGGGGGATTGTGAGTGGGTTGACAACGACTTGTTGATGTTTGCACATGAAATAGGAACCTGACGAGCTCCAGGCAATTTATTAATTATATCACATATTACAGTATCACGAACTTCACATTTGCATTTTTACAGGATTTTACTGATAGTAGTCAAGAAATGTCTGGGCCACAATGGTGTAAAGCATGGGGTAGGGAGCTTAAATATGCTTAAATGCTCAATTTATTGCAAGTCTGCAAAAAACAATCACAGCGGATTCACTGCTCCAAGGAACTTCCACAGCTGTATCGATCTGCAGATTGCTTCGTGACCATGAGTCTTTCTGAGACATTTGGTCTCACTTGCCTTGAGGCGGAAGTGGAGTCTGGTTAGAGGAGTTGAAGGATGTTGAAGGCTTACAAGATCTTACAAGATCTTAACAAGATCGTTTCTACATTGGAGGATACAGGTGTGTGGACTGCAACATTACAGTAGTGTAGTGTACCCATACCATCCAATGGCTGTAGTTGACATATTATGATGATATCAGATTTGCAACAGAGCCATTTGGGCCATAAAGATAGAGTCGTATCTTCTGCGGAGCAGTTTTAATCTCATGGTCAATCCCAAGCACTGGCCAGGCCATGATGTGCGGCTGCCCGGCGGTGATGCCATTCTGTTCTGTCTTTGATGAAATTTGGACAGACAAGACACCAAAGGCCGGGCGGGGCCACTGGATATCACTGCAGGGCCAAGAACACTGGAAATACATACATGTCTATCCATTATTGTTTGTCGGGAGCTTCAAACAAACATATTATATTATATTCAAAATATGTCAACATTGTTGAATTCGTTATCAGCTTTGTCGTGCAGATAGTGTATAAATACATTGTACTCAACAAACTGTGTCAGTAGTCATGGCGCCGATCACACATAGCTGCCATACCGATTTCTTGAAACTATGCATTCATATATGGTTCGCGAAATATCCAAGGACGTTAATAGCCTTTGTAATTATCATCTCCATACTTCACTCATGACATTGACTTATTGGGTGGGTTTATATAATCATTGTTTCTACTTTTTCTACCAACAAAAACATAGGGACACACACACATTCCCTTCATCATCCAATTCTGGAAACCATCAATCATTGAGGCAATGGCATGCAATGGCACTATTGGGGTTGCTGTACTGGTCTCACCACAGGAGTGGCATTACAACATCGAATCGCCTGAAGAGTTGGCTGCTTCCATCGCAGCCGCACAAACGGGACGCCGCTCGCATTTCATGGGGATTTGGGGCCTCCATGGGGTACCCTTTTTTCAGACAACATAGACAACTGCATAGCATAGTTGTTTTGAACTTGACCTTTTTGACTTGAGGAAAAATATAGAAATGGGCTTTGGGCTTTTTTGGTGAATAATTTGAGTGTAATGAAGGACGCTGGTGCAAAAGATAAGTTGTTTGTTGTTTATGAACGTCAAGGGTTTGCGATCGGAACGTCACAGAATGCTGGGTGAGTGCTCTCTGCCGAGCCCAAATCCGATGGTTTTATAAGCAGGATGTAAGGTACTTGTCTTTGAGACATGGAACGTCTCATTCGTAAAAGGCAAGAGTCAATAGAATTTCAGGATTCACATAGATTCGCTGACGTGTATTCTCCAACACTCTGCTGGGCAATTTTTTTTTCTCTCAGGTAAGTATCTCCAAGATCATCCAGGTGCCTGCATGAGAGCACCTGTTAGATCAAACGTGGTACATAGTCGACTTAGTCATTTCTTGGTGTCCTTCCTTGTTTGAAGGTAGGATGATGTTCAGTCTTGATTTCATGGTTGTTTGAAACCGGCGATCTGCGGCACCATTTCATCCTAAAAGCTTAGGAATCCTATGGAATCCTTACCCCACAAGAATGTATCTTTTGTTGCTTCAAGTCACGGTAGTCACTCTAGTGAATTGCTACTAGCCCCGCAACCTTGGTGCATACATGTGCATACCTTTAATTGTACCATTTGTTTCCATATCCCTGCGGGGGGGAGTCGTACTGAAATGTAATTTTTTAATTCCATTTTTGCATTTATTTTTCTCAATGATCAACATTCCTCGTCATTCCATATCATTGGCAAACAGATGAAAATTAAATACGCTTAGCTCTGGAGGAGCTAAGCACATGTGAGACTGAAGCAGCGTTGCCATCATCATACTTGCGCTTAGCTCGTCCGGAGCAAAGCGCAAGTATTTTCTAACCAGTGCCCAAGGCTTGTCAAGAAATGTTACTTACTTTAAAATTCCATTTGAGCAATTGGATCACTATCCCAAGGTTTCCAAAGTTTCCAAGCAAAAAAAAGTGGAATTCGACAGATTGGTTTTGTCCCCCCCCCCGCTCCCCCTCTATAGGGGTAGGGATGTTTCCATTTGTTTCCACCTACCGAATATTGAATATTGAATATCCATGAATATCCACCAAAAGCACTGCAGTTCGAATGACCTGGCGAGATGCTGCCGAAGAACTTCTTGAGCAGTGCCTGGGAAGATTGGGAAGAAGGAACGAAAAGCAAAGTCGACAGATGGTCAGCAAACTTGGCAAGTTAGGTAAGTTAGGTTTGATTCAGAATGACATCTATGGATAGGATAAATGGAAATGCATGGAATCCAATATGTATCCATTAAGACATCGATCCATTGACAGTCAATGACATGGGGTGAAATGAGTGGAATCAAATATAAATGGGATGTGAGTCCTCATCCTCATGAATAATATCAATATAGGTATAAATTTGCCAAGATGTCTGGAAGCCGCCGCACTGCAATCTGTTCGCTTGGTGATGCATGCCTTGACACAAAGGTACGAGGAATGCATCAAGATGAACAAGAAGAACAGGTCAGTCTTGAGAAAACAGGAGTTGGAACAAGACGTTAGCATCTGAGTTGGCCAATGTTTTGGTCAACATTGGCCAATAGCCAGTGACTCCACAAAAACAAGCTGGAAACACGCATCTCAACATGTAACATATATCTCAACAAGTCTGAATATTGTCCAGCAACTTCTCGCCCTGAGTCGCCAGGGAGATGCTTCGTGAATTGGTTCAATTTATGGATCATTGCAGCTTGGCCGAGGATCAGACGCCAGATGCAAATATGAATGTTGAACCTTGGAGTTTGATGGAGTGATATAGTGATATTATCTAGTCTCTCCAAATTGTCACTTATCTAAACGAAGATCCTTGAAGATCTTGGTACGGATGAATTTCCAGCATGTAGGTGTAGCTTGTGACAAGTGCCTGTCCAAGAGAAGCCTATGACACGAATCTTGCTGTGACAGGTTTCCGCGTGGCAATTTGCAGCACTGCAGCGTCAAGCACTTGGAAATCATGGATGGAAGACTGCTACGCGTACCTCAAGAACCCACTGGTAGCAAAGATCTTCGTGGAAGGATTGTCAAGAAAATAGACACTAATGGTGGTGAGAAGTGCAAGACACATGCATCCACGCAACGGCAGATTGCCAGACAGTCGTCATTTCACACCATGATCCATGTTTCTGTCATTGAATTCCAAGGACGTGGGTTTTGTGCAGATACTACTGGCCAGTTGGAACCTTACCAAGCAGCAAGAATTTGCTACAGAATCACCTCAGTGCATTTGGGGCGTCTTCGGATGTTGACTGCAAGGGATCTAGCTTACGCTAGCTTTGATTGATGCAGACCATGACTTAGCAAAACTCCCAAATCCAAAAAAACAAGATGCAGCCCACGAACCCGAATGCTCACACGTATGTTAATGGTACAGATGTCGAAACACATGGATATGCAGTCACGCAAAACACTGTCCTGCAATAGTTTATTTGAACAGTCTTGTACATATTTCCATTGTTACCAGTCTGCAGTGTGGAGTGGAAAGTGTAGAGTGTGGAGTGTAAAGTGTAGAGTGTGGAGTGTAAAGTGTGGAGTGTAAAGTGTAGAGTGTGGAGTGTAGAGTAAGGAGTGTGGAGTGGGGAGTGTAAAGTGTGGAGTGAGGAGTGTACAGTGTACAGTGTAAAGTGTTAAGTGTGGAGTGTAGAGTGGAGAGTGTAAAGTGTGGAGTATAAAGTGTAGACGTGTAAAGTGTAGTGTGTAAAGTGGAAAGTGTGGGTGTAGAGTGCAAAGTGTGGAGTGAGGAGTGTAATATGCAAAGTGTGGAGTGAGGAGTGAAAAATGCAAAGTGTAGAGTGTGGAGTGTAAAGTGTAGAGTGTGGAGTGGAAAGTGTAGAGTATGTAAAGTGTAGAGTGTGGAGTGTAAAGTGTAGACTGTAAAGTGTAGAGTCTGGAGTTTAGAGTGTGTAAAGTGTAGAATGTGTAGAGTGTGGAGTGTAGAGTGTGAAGTGTAGAGTGTAGAGTGTAAAGTGTACTGTAGAGTGTGGAGTGTGGAGTGTAAAGTGTGGAGTGTA
>Ga0126342_10006857_pt1 | contig 20270 bp, 24 predicted proteins | sample Cyp1metagenome_FD_92528 | JGI IMG/M metagenome (GOLD analysis project Ga0126342, IMG submission 92528) | Coral microbial communities from Lord Howe Island, Old Settlement Bay, Australia - Cyphastrea 1 metagenome | ecosystem: Host-associated > Invertebrates > Cnidaria > Coral ...
ATTTCAATCTGTCGGTATGGCAAGGGGCTAAGCCAAGAACCCCAAAACATGCATTATTTCTGTCATTTTACAATACCATTTTTTGAATCAGTGACTCAGTCACGCGGCGCAAGGCCTTTCTGAGATTTCATTTCCAGATGTCATAGAATTGACAAGAAAGACAAACATGCTCGATGGACCAATCAGGACTCCATACGACATAAGGTCTTTCAAGTGTGTGTCCAAGCCTTGGTTCGTAAAAGCGTCCATGTGTAAAAGTGTTGGTGTGTAAAAGCGTCCGTGCGTAAAGCGTTTGTGTGTAAAAGCGTCTGTGTGAAAAAGTGTCTATGTGTGAAAAGGATGTAAAGTAGCTGTGTATAAAGGTGTCTGATGTTGGACTCTTTACTTACATTTGCTCTGATTTCCTCTGAAGGCTTCTTTTCTTGACCTTTATCCATCTTCTATTTGTTGTCTTGTAAGATGTTCTCTTGATACTTTCTTCTCCTCTGCCTATAATACATCTTTAATATACTGTGTTGCTTTTGTTGTCTCGGTATTAACACTAGAAGAAATTGCTCCTCTACGCTCTCGGGCCATCCGTCGTCTAGTTTCATTTTTTCAAAATTTCCGCCCCGGCGCGGGCCGGGCACACATATTTTATTTTACTTATCCCGTGTAGGCCGGGGTGAATTGCCAGCCACCCTATTTTGGATGAATTTCTGTTGTTGAAAATCAATCCAGCAATATTTGTTACTGACCTTATGCATGGCTGTATATGTGATGGTGCCCCTGGATTATTTATGTCCAATCCTGGGCGGGTATCCCATGGCACCTTTACCTGAAAGGGATGTGTTTTTTTCGTTTTCCGCTTGCAAACCGTATTGATGTAATGACGGCAAAGGCTCTAGCCTGGGCACACGAAGTGTTCACAAGATGTGCATGTGGAACTCATCGTGATTTTTTCTTGTTCCCACTTCAGGCAAATTCCTCTTTTTCTGCGGTATGTGGAACTGGTTGGACTTTGTGGGCGGCCTCAGTTTTGCAAGTGCCGCATCGTCGTAGACTGAGTCGACATTGGAATCAGAGTATCGAATCATGTCACAGTTGTCACAGCCCGAAGCGCTGAGATCATTGTGTTGGTGTGGCCACGGGCTGAGCTGAGACTGCAAGCCGTGTGCCCGCGTCCTTGGCAATTTTGAGCAATTAGGATTTATTAAAATGATTTGCAAAGTAACGCGTTTCCCCCTCCATGCACTTTTTTTTGGAACAAAAATACCCCATGCATATCAGCCCACTGGCTTGTGTTGCTCAGCTGTTGCTCGACTGTGCAGGATCATCAGCAAACTTGCACAGGACGCCATGCCTGTGAACTCGCAGGTGCTACCCGGCTACCCTGCTTGCCGCCATTCGATTAAATTCGATCATTCCATTCCTTGGTCATCCTTGGTCCTTTGTCCAATGTGGCCAACATGAAACTGAAAGAAGCTGTCCCCTGAGTGGTGCAAACTCCCTTGCACACTTGATGGGTAGTAAATTGTGGCAGATCCAAAGAATGGCAGGGAAACGCCAGGTTTCAAAGTCTAAGTAATCGTTTTGATTCGTGTTCATTTGAACACGCTTCTCTCGATTCCATACGGACCCTAGAATCAGACTGTTTTAGGTGTTTCTCATAAGTGGCGATGGAAGTCCACAAACATACTTTGGAACAGATTTTGGCTTTAATGCATGTGGAATGGGTTGTCTAGGCATTGGCATGGCCACAAGATGCACATAGGCCCAGTTATTTCAAGCGTTTTCCCATTTTAACCTACACCAAATACGAAAGTTACGAAAGATATAGATTTAAAAGATTCATTTGCCGCAGAAAAAAAGGCAAGATGGATTGCAATTATAACGACCTCACCGCAACATCACTGGAATAATGGTCGGTAAGGGTAACTATCCCAAAACAGCCTTATTTCATGTCCGTGAGTTACTATCATGTATCGAGATCAATGAGCCCTTGTTGAATCTCCTGGTCGCAAGGGGGAGCATGATTTGGTAGTTGCGTGCTGTAATTACAAACACTTTGAAGCATCCTTGTTTTGCTGCGATCGGCCTTTGACATCATAGATGTTCATGGAACGGTTCACGTTTTGATCGGTTTGTGGGCGAAATCTTCAAAGAAATGTTTGGAAGTAGGTTTCCCCTGATGAAATAAAAAGTACGTTCTTGTTTTGTTTTCATCTTATCCTTCATGTTTTGGCTGTTGTTGTTGTCGTTGTTGTTCTTCTTCTTGTCGTGGTTGCTGTTTGACGGTGATGGTGATGGTGGCTATTGAATTATTGTGTCCTCCTCGTTGCTGCTGGCTGCTTGTTGCATGCAGGCTGTGGAACCGCGTCAGAATGTTCAAAACAAAGCAGATCAGGAATGTGCCACAACTCAGGGCCATCCAAATATTACCCGGGATTTTGCTTTTAGGCAGTATCATGACATGTGCATAGTAATAACTCCCCGTTACTGCCGTATGGCTCAAAGAAAATAAGCTGACCGCTTTTGGCTGTATTTCCTGTAAAAACAGGTTATCAGCCGTATCGCCTTTTGTTTCTCCTGTAGGTAGATTCTACTCTTGGAATTGCTTCCTCCAAGAGTTGTAAGGATTTTTCCTTGCCATCTTTTAAGCCATGGCTAGCCCTATTCTGACCATCGAGAATTCCTTGGAGTCCATTGACATTAGTACCTCTGCAGGTTCAGAACGTTCCAGAAGCGAGCGGGCGCGCAGAGCATCACAGTCCGAGGCTGTCGCACTTATGCTACAGAATTCAGGATTCTCACAGAGGTGTTTTGCCGTGTGCTCTCCGGGAGGTTCGGCCGAGTATCGAAGGTATTGGAAATTCTGGATCGAGAGCGTTCAATCAAATGAATGTAAACCACGATCAAGAATCAACGTGTGATTCAGACACATGACCCGGCATATACGGAGATGCTCGAGCAGACCGCCGAAGCGCGTCACCGACTGGCAATACCCGAGACGGAAGCTCAGGCCGCTCTTAGACATGAAGCAGCAAAGGGAAGTCTGAAGGAAGCACTGCAAATTCGCGGGGCCCAAGAGATCAACCAGGCAAGGACGATTCTGGGGGAGAATGAGGAGAACATCAAAAGTGAGGCCGTTCAGCATGTCCGTGCCCATGAGGCTCAGTATGGCGCAGTGTAAAGTGAGGGTTGAGGCATATCAGAGAATTCTGGATGCCAATCTGCAGCAATCAATGGCCATGCAGGAGAGCGAACTTGCGATTCTTCGGAATCAGGCCGCCGAAAAGGAGCGTGTACAGGAAGAACGCATCAGGAAGCTCGAAGAGCTGGTGATGCATCAGAGTCTCCACAACCAGAAGCTTCAGAGTATGTTGGGCTCCAAGCTTTCGCAGCCTCCGCGACTTTGACGAGGACGGTTGATCCGTTTACCATGTCTGCCACTATCCCAGTTGCGGGTGGCAGATATGCCCCCACTTCCATAGCTCCGTCCGTCGAATCTCTGATTGCTGAGCCACCCACTGAAATTGTCATGAACCGTCTTCCTAGGGAAGGCATCAACATTACGTACTGTAAAGCGGTAGGAGGGGCAGGTGAGTCAGGTCCATCATTCGCTATGCAACCCAACAATGCTCAGGGGAATCAGACTCCTTTGTCAGGGCGTACCGTGCTTTATGGGGATGCGGACTGAAAGCCCCATAGGGCCCCAACAACGGCAATCAACCTGGTGGCGGAGGTGATGGGCCCGGTGATGGAGATGAGGGGAATGGCAACGGAAATGGGGGAAGTGGGAAAGGGAACAATGATCCATCCCTACCGCCTTCACCATCATTAGTGCCGACTGCTCACAAGAAGAGAGAGAGAGAGAGACAGAGAGCAAGAAGGCTCCCGGAGGTGGAGATGGGGGAGGCGGGGATGACCCTGATAAGACGACAGTGATGTTTGACGTATGAAGAAGTTTCTTGGGGGTGGTTTCAGTGTTGGGAATTCCGATGACAAGCCCGAAGTGAAGGAAGCCGATGCAATCAAGCTTCCGGCCATCCCAGGTCCAGAGACGTATAGAAACTGGCATATTCAAAACCAGAGAGGCTATTGTCGCTGTATCCACCAATCCCGATTCCGCTTTTGCATGGATCGGAGAGGTATGGAAGGAAGGTCAGAAGCCATCCGGAAGGTGGCGCCGTTTGCAGCACTTGATGCGAAGCTCCTGCCAGCTCTCACCAACATCATTACTGGAGACTTTGCCGGTCAAGTGGACACATTCAAGGAGACAGAAGCCAACGACGGGCGCATTGTCAGGGGTCGTCAGGTACGTTTCATGTTACATGATCATTTTAGCACCAATACGAAACACGGCTCACCATATGCCCTCCAAGATCTGTTTAGCGTTCACTTGAAAGGCGAAAACCTGAAGACTTTCATTTTGGACTGGGATCAAGTCTTAGCAGGAATTGTGAAAGTACTTGAGGAATCCGTCTTAGGGACATTGTTCTAAAATCAGGTAAAGAACTGCTGAGAAGTTTGCCGAGTCACAGACTTTCTCATCGCACCGAGGACGAGACAGGTCTTGACGGGGGACTGGTTGCCATGGTCGTCAAGGATGTTGCCACAAACTTCATGTATATCTACCCTAGTGGTCGGAGAACAGCAAGAGATGCAATATTAGCTTTGAAACGCTTCATTGGACACAAGGATCAAGTAGGCGTTATGTACAACTATAATGCTCCTGAATTGCTCAGCGCATTAAAGATACTCGAATGGAGGCATGTGCTTGGTAAGGAGTACATCTCAAAGTCCAATGCAATTGCCGAACGTTCCATTGGAACTGCACTTGAAGGAGCTAGAACAAATTTGCATCAAGCTGGGTTGCATCACATGTATTGGCCACACGCCGCCCGACACTGGTGTATGATGCAGAATGTCATTTCGCGGTCCGGATCTGATTCACCCGGGAAGATGAGATTTGGGGAAAAACTTCAAAGGTCCACTGATTCCTTTTGGGTGCCAAATTAATTACTGGAATGGCCCCAGAAAGAAAAGAGTGAAAGATGGGCTCACATTTGAAGGGACTTCGAGTGAAGGCATCTTTATGGACTACGCTATCATCCTGAATTCACGTGGAAGGATGAGTTCTTTGTTGCATCCATGAAACAACTAATTGACAATGCATTCGATGAACCCGCACAAATCATGAGAGTAATCAATTTGAGTAGGGTCGACAAGTATGCCTTTCCCCTCGCTGACCGGCCTGCTCAAGCAAAAGGCTTCGCAGTTGACAACCCATACATTGCGGATGTGGTCCACCGCGAGCTTGCGGACCAAGATGCAAAGCTTGTGCGGGAGCCAGAGCCGACGGTGAAACAAATTGAAGACGGGGAAGTACCTCAGCCGTCTAGTGCCAGTGCCGTTTACAATCCGGGTTGGCTCGGTCTCCTTAGGCATGTTGACAATCAGCAAGGCTGGTATGAATATGCTGACGCCCATGTCAATGTAAAGGAATTTTCGGAACTTTATTGAACCTATTAATAAGCTCAGCTCCGAACAGTATCCATTCCGGACTACATGCTACAAAATGGATAGAGTATGGCATGTCCCAGAAGCCAATCTAAGGGTAAATCCGCCCGACGATGACTTGACCGAGGGGACGCTGCCTTGCGAGGTGATGACCGCTATCTTCTCCAAGGAGCCTCTCGATCTATGTGGCAAGCCTCCTGAAGTTCTCCCCGGCCCTCAGGAGGAGGAAGGCGACATGATTGAGGTGATCAATCCCAAAACAGGGGAAGGCCAAAAGATATCTACATCAGACCCCACTTTCTATGATGCGGGGGGCTTCAAGGCCGGAAGGCCTAAGGATATTCCACCTTTTGTATGGAAGAAGAACAGCCATCTGGGAGGAACAGGTCAAGTTAGCTGGTGAAGCTGAGAAACGTCTTAAGGCTCGCTTTGAAGCTGAGTTGGAAAGACTTGAAAAGAAGAAGCCCGGAGTTGCCAGTATTATAAATCAACCCGATCGTGCGTATGAAGGTCAAGAAGTACCTATCATGCCTACCTGTGCCTACCCAGAACATAGACACCACGTCAAGTTAGCCCGAGTAAGCATGCAGAGTGGCGAACGTGCAATCAACACCCTGATGGCCACGCCCGTCACTAGAAAAGAGATCAGGTCCAACCCCAAAGCGCAAGAAGCATTGGATGTAGAGCGCACGGAATAAACTGGTCAAGAAGACGGCCTGGTTTTATGACACGGTAGCCGAATGGAAGTCCGTTTCTGATAGGGCTAAAAGATCAGGTAAGGGCAGCGAACTCCCAGAAGGATACAAACTGAGAGAGTTCAAAGGGAGGACCGTTTTCCAGGGAAACAATGTGATGGACGAAAATTCAGGTACTGCATTATTTTCTGAATTAGGTTCATCGCCGGCTACCAGGTATCAACCTGGCCATACCGCTGAACAGAATGATGGAGTACAGGCCTACAAGCAGGCGTTGATGGAAGGTATTGAAACCTGGGTTGAAACTCCTCGTGACTGGTGGCCGAAGGATTGGATTGGCAAGTTCATTCGACCGGTGGTTCTACTCCGAATCGCACTGTACGGGCACCCCGGCTGCGGGGGGCTATGGGAGCGACATCATTGTGAAGCAATGCTCATTGCAGTAGGTTTCATCATGCCAGATCCGGGAGGATGGCCGTCCGTACTCTTTCATACTAAATTGAAGCTTCTGTTGGTAGTATATGTCGATGACTTCAAAATAGCTGGGCCCATCGAATCTATGTCACAGGGTTGGCAACTTTTTGCATCCAAGATAGATATGGACACACCCGGGCAAGTCAATAGACACCTTGGTTGCGATCATGTTCAAGAGAAGAATGTTCGTCTCTCAACAGGTGATCATCCATTTGCTTACTTGTTTGACAAGTCCTTCCGGACCCGGCCGCCAAATCCGCCGCAGCGCACAGGACACAGGATTTCGAGCCAGGACTGGGAGTCTACATTACACCACTGCCAGCCCAGAAAGGGCTACTTCATCCCGGACGAAGACGTCATCCGAGATTGTGAGCTGTCAAGCATCCGTTTTACTGATGTCATGGATAGCTCACCGGAAGGCGCTGCCAAGATCAATATCAAGGTGAAACGGGAAAGTACTCTCAGGGTAAGAAGCGTGCCAATATGTGGGTTGGAACAACATACTCGTTGTCAAGAAGTTGCAAAGATCCGAAGGCTGCACTTGCATCAATTAAAAGGGACAAAGGCGAAGCCAAGAAGAAGGCAAGAGCTCAATGTTTTTCATACCTAGATCAGCTATTCGAGGATCAGCCATGTATGAACAAACCCGTCACAGTGATGATCTATGACATGAAGCCATTCCTGCAGTCATGTGTTGACCGATATGTCCAACTAGCTGGTAGGGATGCCAAGCCGTTGACGCATGCATCTACGCCTTTTCATGATGAAAGAATTGCAAGACCAGTTGCCGATGAAGCTGAGAAGAAAGGAGTCCTTGCTCCTATTGCCGCCAGGGTGCTGATGAAGATATTGTTCGCAGCACGTATGGCTCGCTTTGATCTCCTCAGGGCTCTCCAAGGGTTGGCAGCCAGGGTGACAAAATGGTCAAGTGATTGCGATAAGGCGCTTCAAAGGATTGTATGCTACATCCATTCCACTGTAGATGTGAGGTTTAAAGCCTTCATTGGAGATTCACTTTCGAAGCGCAAGCTGTGGTGTTTTGCTGATGCTGACCATGCTGGTGAGCACGACAATCGAAGTACAACCGGGTCCTTCCTCGTGTTGATAGGTCCCAATACATACTTCCCATTGACCGCATTCTCCAAGAAACAAACGTCCGCATCAATGTCCAGTACAGAGTCTTAAGTTTCTGCAGCAAACATATCCCTGCTGTAGGTCTCCCTTCCTCCGGTTTTTGGGCATACCTGCAGAACGCGGGGGGAGATGAGGCCAAGGGAAACAGCACTCCGGGAGGATTGAGGCTTAAATCCATAACCACTCAGGCTGAAAAGGATGGAGAGCGCTGGGAATTTAAAAGACACAGACGAATACGTTCATCGTTGTTTGATCCATTGTCATGTCAGACCATTCCATTACCAATTCATCGGCTTGGCAATGCAAGGACAAACGTGATGATCACCAAGGCGGGCATAGACTTCATGCAGGATCATGGGAGGAAGAAGCGGGGTTTCCCCATGGGTGAGTTTGCGGGCCTTATGAGGTAGACTACCAGGTTGAAGCACAAGGGCTCGGAGAAGCACTCACAGATTGGGAATTTGTTGGTATGGAACGCATGGGGGACAACATGGTTTCCTTATTTCTTCCAAAGGGCCTGGAAGGAGTATTTGTCGAGGACAATCAGGCGACAACTCGTATATTCTGGAAAATGGCAAGTCACCAACTTTCCGACACACCGACAAGACTTAGAGGGTTAACCTATCATGGCTTAGTGAGCAATTTAAGAGAAGATGATATAGGCTCATTCATGGACCATCAATGATGCAGGCTGCAGACATATTGACAAAACCTTTCACCAGCTCTGAAAAGTGGACATTTGCTTTGTTGTTATTGTCTCATGTCCACATCGTTCATAAAGGTCCTAAGTCGGGAAAACCACCCGCGCCTACTGAGCCAAGACAGGCTGCTGCTGCAGCGGACTGCTCGAGGGGACTCCGAGCCAGTCCAAAGCCGAACAGATTGTTGGTTGAGGCCTGTTGTCACGAAGAGTCCAAGTTGAGTGAAGCCCGTGAAGAGCCTGAAGGTTGCCAAGTGTTGCAATTCACTGAATGGAATGACCTTCTTGATGCCACAATTCGTAGGGAGATAGCCAGACAAGTGAACGAGTTTGAAGGTGATGTACTGTTTGGGTGAGCATACCGTGCCAGGGGGGGGCACATCATGGTCTTCGGTGAACCTCAAACACCCCTCTGCTGCAGCCAAAGTTAGAAAACATGTGAGGATATTTCACAAACTTTGGAATGCCTTCTTGTGTTTATGACGTCGCTAAAGAAGAGAACGTTCATTGCAATTGAGTGGCTACGGAATTGTCGATATTGGAAGTTGAAAAAAGTTGCAAGTTCTTGGAATCAAAGAGACTGATTAAATTTCCACGGATGTATGATCGGAATAAGAACAAAGACAATTTACCGATTAAGAAGCCCTCGACTATTGCCACTGACATGCAGACACTTAGAATTGAACTGTCACGGTACACCTGCGATCATTCTCATGATCATGTCCAAGGCAGAGGTAAGGACTTGAAGGCTACGGAAAGATACAAGTATGTCATGACTGACTTGGTTCACTCGGTCTTCCGTGTAGCAACCTTTCAAGTTCGAGCGACACTTTTTGCGGCCCGTATCCGCCCTGTTCAGAGCATGGCCGGCACTCCGGAGTCAGCTGAGGTCTTATAGGTACCAGAAGCGGAGAGGCTCACTGTTTACCAGAGGATCCTGCAGTGGGAGGAACGATTCAAAGAATTCCGAGCGTCATGCTTTTGAATCGCATTTGATAACGGGATTCGTGGGGTCCAGATGCCCGGCCCCGGCGGGAGCCAGCAGCCGATAGACATTGTCGTGGATACATGCCTCTGCTCTGACATCGAGAAGAACTTCAAGTCGTACCAAGGTATCTTGAAGATTTTCGAATCCGTTCCCCAGGCCATCTTTGGACATGTGAATTGCCCACCGGGAGGTGAGGTCGATCTGCTACCCACAGAGTCGGAAGGTGATCAGCATTGGCGAGCTCCTTGCCGCGTCCCCACCGCGAGGTGTTCGAAATGTCCATTGGAAAATGTGCTGGGGGAATGGTCTCGGTTCCATTTATGCCGGAATGTGGGAAACCATTGATGAAATTACGAGTCATCGTGCTGACCATGAAATTCCATTGCCCCCTATCTTGGTCATGATAGGTTGGGCTGGAAATGACGTTTACGGCGATCATGGATACACTGGATGCTCTTGGATCCATCAATCAAAGTATAACAGGAGTCCAGCCGACCGGAAGGGTGCAGCCGAATTTGTGGACAAACAGTACCGCCGAGTTCAGAACGCCATGGAGGATTTGATCAACCCCTGACATTGTTGTTTTTGGATGCGGTGATGCGAACGTGTATGGTCTCCATCCGTCGTACCTGAGCTTGGCAAGTGCTCCGATCTGATTGCCGGAGGTTTCCGTTGGATTTCTACGGAGCCATGGCATCGATCCGATATGACAATTTGCATTTGGAGGACAATCAGATTTGATCAATTTCAACAGAACTTTGATCAAACTTTTCTCAAATCGGCCATCAGAGCGCACTTAAGACCGTGATGGAAATGGAGGAGGAGACGGAACAAGGCTGGATTCTTGGACCCAGACCCACAGGAGCGAATCAAAGCGGCGCATTCGTACCCGAAATTGGCCCAGTTCAAGATCGCCCTCTCGGAGACAGAGCAAGTTTGACAAGAACTTCAACCCGCAGAGCTCCCGACATCGTTGGCCCAGGAAGCACAGACTTCTGATGAAAGGATCATGGAATGTTGCCGCCACCAACGAGGAAGCTGAGCATGAAGCCGTCCGGTAGGATGCGCCGAAACCTGTTGCATTCATGGAGGGTGATCTCATGTCAATCGTTCCGGTCTTCAAGGATGTCGACTCTGACGAGGAGGAAGCGAAGCGCCTCTGAGGCTGCATTTGCAGGCAGACTTTGATGAAGCGGTTGATTCTGAGTGGTCGCCAGTGGCATCTCCTCCAGATGACATTCCTGACCTCGACGGATGGGAGGCCGTTCACGAGTCCCGGATGGGTATCATCCATAACCCGCATGACAAGTTTCAAGCCTGATGATGACGTCAAGGATAAGGGTTCGGAAGTGGACTACGAGGCCGGCAAGCCGGGAGGCCTGCCGAACCGAAGCATGTCGCCAAGTCCTCTGAGAAGGTTGAGAAGCTGAAGCCGAAGGCGATGCCACCGAGTCACCACACGGCCAAGGCACCGACCGAGAAGCTCCACAAGCTCGAAAAGGCTCAGGGACGCCAGGCACACCGCGAGATCTCCCGCAAATTGTGGTACTACTTGCGCGGACACGCACTGGCAGACAGCTTGCCGTCTCCTGAAATGGATTTCACAGATCTTCCCATGGATTGGAATGAAGTGCGTGAATATTTGTGCAGGAAGAGCCAGAATGTCGTGGACTGGGATATTTTGCAAGTCGTTAGAAGCTCCGACGCTCGCCGCTTCCAATTGCAAGTTGCCAAGCCCGACAATGAGACGACAACCTGGAAAGGTTTGCCGTGGATGCCTACTCACCTGCGTAGATTCCAAGGTCACAACGCCTATGTGCAGAAGCAGGGCCGCTTTGCTCGCATGATCAAGCAGCTCTACCCTTGACCCGGACTACGCAGCCGACATGGTGGACAACGACGACATCCCCATGTTGAACTTCCGACCGGACTTGGTGGACGAGTTCAAGACATTTCCTCGGGTGATTTATCATTCGTGTGACAAGAATGTCGTGTCCCATCTGATCCAAAATGGCTTCATTCCAGGTGGATGGCCCCGGGTGCGCAATCATTTCATCGCCGCCCATCCATGGGACGCAAAAGCGGGAACTCGGGCCGGCAAGCCGTTTTACGTGGCCGTGGACTTTGAATTGGCAATGCAAGTGGGAGACCGGCTGTTCAGGACTGATGAGTGTATCATCTGTGTTTATAACGCGGCCGACGGGAGTTCTTTTGGTCGAATCGTGCATACGCCCCATGTTGAAAAATCATACAATGAGCGTGTCAAAAAGTCGATTGAACAGAACAATTCCGTTATGAACGCATTTGACCTATCCAAGAGAGGCATCGGCATGGGCTTACTTCTGCAGCCTGAACGGCGTTCAGCCTGGCAAGTTCTTTACCCTGACCAAACCCCAAGCGCCTCACCGGTGTCATCAAGGACATGGAGTCCACCGAAGGGATCGAGCAAGTGGAGTTGAAGAATTGCTTGTCTACTATGCCGCAGTCTCCAACTCTGAGGTCACTGACCCGTCGCGCAGGAAGAGTAAGGGCTGGAACAGGGGGGAAGGACGAGGACGCCAATTGGGGAGGGAAAGCCGGAGTTGTCACAGAAATGAAGGTCGAAAATCTCAAATATGCTGACCGCGTCACTGCTCAGAAGATCACCATCCCTTTTGCCAAGTGCGAGAAGTGTGACCAAAACATGCTCGACGGAACTGAACGTCTTGAAGGCGACCCCTTCTTCATGTACAATTGTTCTGTTGCCCAGCTCACTCCACCATGCTGCGACTTCCTCCATCGATTGGGTACTTGTTTGTCACCAGACACAGGCAGAAGCTTGGAAGCCAGAGAGAAAGGAAAGGGGACAGAGATCAGGACACGCTTGGTCTTCATGCCCATGCCAAACCATGACACCTCCACTCCATTGGACGCTTCCACCGAAGCAATGGTGTGCGACCCAGGACAATTTTATTCGCTTGCACAGTTTGCGGTGTTTACGTCCAAGTTGGCTCCAGCGCGAGGGGAACCCGCTCCGACGGTGTTTGGATGGTCTGGTCAGATGTTGGTACCTGACACGCGGCCTGGAAGAAGACTATGAAGATCTTACCGGCAGTGCAGAGATGAGCCCGATGCGAGGGTGTCGCCGGGGATACACATACCATGAACGAGGGTGCTTCAGGTGTGGCGGAACTGATCACTGGCAACGAGACTGTCCCTTCCGAGGCAAAGGCGGCAATGTCCGACAAGAGCGAGAACAGTGGGGCTGTTTAGGACAGTACCATAACTACAGCGACTGGCAGTCCGGAGGATATGGTGGAGATGAATGGCAATCCCGAGGATATGGCCGGGATGATTGGCAGCAATGCGGCAAAGGCCAGAAAGTGGAAGCTATCAACAATGCACCCAAAAGGGCTGAGGCTCAGGCCATCGTGGTCGTTGACAGGACTACCAACGCTGCAGCTACTCGGGAGGGTATGCCGATCGTGAACGTTCTCCACCAGCTTCTGGTGGCACTGCTTCGAGATCTGCCGCTGCCGCTCCTGAGCCGCCGGCGTATTGCCCTGGACGCAACACGCGCAGGATTAATTCGGCCACATTTGAGACCATGACATCCCAGGGACTGATCCGTGAATGCGTAATTCAGGAGCCTGACGGAATAATGGACAATGAGTATACATTCCCTTACGGCCATGTTGAACTTGAAGGGCTGATTTCAACCGGAAGCTAAATTTTGTCCTAACTTTCGTTGAATTCAAGTTTTCAACTTTGCCGTTTGTCGTGATTGCATGCTTCTGCCCGTCTCCTCCATTGCTTCGTACAAGATAAGCCGTGGCGGGAGTCCAGCCGTTTGCACGTAGGCTTTGCATTTTGACTTGTCCAAATGGTTCCATCAATTTGCCATGAGCAGTAAAAGCCGTGGCGGGAGCCCGACCATGTCATTTGCCTGGTTTGCTTCGATCGTATCCGCATCAAAACGTATGGTATAGCTAAATTTTCCGTGCACTAGTCGTCATGTCATTTTATGCTGAACATCTCTTCTGCGACAGCTGGTGCGTCATGTACATGCATTGCACCGTTTATTCTCAGGTCACTCTTGATCTGCCTCGACTTCCTGCCTCCGCTGAACAGCTGCGGGCGGCGGGTGGTGTTTTTAGGCAGTATCATGACATGTACACAGTAATAACTCCCCGTTAGTGTCGTATGGCTCGAAAATAAGCTGACCGCTTGTGGCTGCATTACTTGTAAAAACAAATTTTAACAAATCGGAGCTTCAAACCGGAGCTTCAAACAATCTATGTATTTCTAATTTAGATTGAGCTCTCATAGTAGCAAGGAACCACGCCGAATAAACACAGGCCTCAGCCAGAGGACTTGACAATTTTACTTTGGATATTGCCATTGTGTGGGGCCAACGCGTTCATTTTACAGAGTGTTGGTGTTTGACTGTATTTGACTTCATTCTAGAAATGGCGGGCCAAGTGCGGCAAGTGTTTGGGGATTGTTGCTGAGCGTGAGCGACACGAAAGGTGCTGCGCCTGGCAAGACTGATCCGGCTCTTTCGGCTCCTACGCTTGGTGCGGCGCATTCAGCAGCCACTTTGCTGAAGGATCCGACGCACATTGTGCACTGCGCTATTTCATGAAAAATTGGCTCAAATGAAATCATTCGTGAAATCAAATCACATTTGTGAGTTTTGATGTTGAAGGGTTTGCCACAGGTCTGCTTGGAGCATCCAAGCGACAGGTTGCAGGGCACATGTTGGTACACTCTGTGGGTAGGGCGTGCGCACTGGTAATTTCCACGTTGGTGCGCTTCTTGCAATTGGAAAAGCAGGATTATGCCAAGCCATTCTCGTGGATGTCTCGCAAACACACACGCTAGACAAGAAATTGACCACTTGAAGTGGTCTGATGGGAAATGAATCCCGCATGCATGATAAAACGGCAAGAAAATCCCTCAATGTGAAACTTGGGATTCGATTGAAGATCAGGGATTGAAGATCAGGGAAACTGCGCGAAACACTGAAATGATACGTCTCTCGATACAAGCGAGGAATTGACAATTGTAAGACGCTTCGCATGTCAGGCCACGGTGAAACCAGCACCAAGCACCAAGTTGCTAAGCCCACGTGCGCTTTTTTGGTAGCTAAAACATGTTGGTTGAACCACGCGGGGTGTTTACCTGAGATCCCGCTCTGCATGTTTTTTTTGTTTTATGCTATGTAAGATGTGGGTTGGATTTGTGTTTGGGGTCTTAGCAAATTATGATCTTACCTGCTCTCAGGTTCGACTCCCTGTACTTGATGTCCACAGCCATTCGTAGCAGCTTCGGAATTCTCGGGTGGACTGCTGCTTTGCTCTTCCTGATTCAAATGCTTTTTGCGCTGGCCTGCTCCTCAATATCGAAGCCACATGTGGAAAGGGCCAGCCACATGAGCATTCTATCAAGCAAAACCGCTAAAGTTCACTAAAGGACATGTGCTTCTTGTGCAAATGATCCATGCCACCAGTTTGAGTCATTTGGCCCGCAGTAAATGTCATGGGACACTCGCACTCTGCACTCCTTCTGGGATGACCATCTCTTTCTTTTCAAGAAGAGATCTTGCGTATCCACTTTGATGACATGTGATGACGTGTGATGACATGTGGTAAGGTGTTGAACCAGCTTCTCTATGGGTTCTATTTCTCGGAGGAACTGTTGAAGCGGGACAATGAGGAGCTCAGGGACCGCTTTGAATTGGAATCTCGGACGACAAATCAAGCACATTGACCTGTTTGGCCACAGTCCTGGCATCTTCTGGCTGAAGACATATCACAGGTCCAAAAAATGAGGGGGGCGTGCATTGGAATGTTTGTGTTTGAGAATTTGCACATACATACAATTTGTAAATTTTAAACAATATTTTCGTTTGCAGGATATTTTCGCAGATGTTGTTCCGATAATTATGCTATGGGAGGCCATGCGTTGACGCTTCCGGAATTATTGGAACATTCGTGCGACCTTGCTGCGGAAAGAACTCAACAAACCATAACGTTGCACTTGAATTGTTTATCTTTGTCTCTGAGTGTCTCTAAGAAATTGCGTGCTATGCTGCCACAAATTGCGCGTCGGATTATGTGGATCATATTTTAGCAATGTCTGTTGCGTGCTTGACTGAAAAAAAAGTAATTTGGATTAACAACCTGGTTCCTAACGAAGCAGCACAGGCGGGGTCTAATCAGGTGGGCATTGTCAAGAATGTGCCCGGTATCACTTCAGGACGTTTGCCTTTCTTGATGATTGGAACTGCATCCATGAAAACCATTAGGAAAGCGCTGGCCAAATTACCAAATAAACTCATTGATTCTGCCGTCCTGGTCCTGATCTCGCACTTGGTTTCAGTCAAATGCCAGCAATCAAAACTGCTATATAAAGGCATACAAGATGGGGATACATCTATGTAAAGCTTGCTCAGATCTAATTCAAACACGCAACTGTACCTTCGCATGGGGCTTGTCGAGTTGAAGGGTTTCAAGCTTCAAGTTTCCCTTCATGCATGTCAACATCCTTGCGTATATTTTGCTATCAGTCTGAGTGCCAAAACTGTTTGCTGCAATGCACGGGCATGTGCGCATTTCGTCCGTGAGCCAGGAACCAGCAGTCTTCATGCAGAGTTTTTTTTATTGAATGTCTAACGTTGACGCATTTCAATTCCCCCCCTTAAGTTTGATCACGAAAGGTAGCTCCAGTGGGGCTACCTTGGGTTTTGCTTTACGAAGTAAAGGGGAGGGCGGCCAGCCCCGTTACCTGATTATTCAGGAGAGTGCTAGTCATTTCAGCAAACCCCCCTCCCCGCGCCCCCCACGCACCGCAACAGCAGACCCAAACCATTGGAATTTACACTCTCTTGCTTCTTTTCGGATATAGACACTACATATTGCAACATGGTGAAACCCGCGTAAATACTAGTGTTTTTGCTAGGTGCTGGCACAAAAAAATCGGTAAATACCGTGATTTTTGCTACCAAATGCCAAAAAAAACAAGATCGTAAATAGGGTGGTGTTGGGCTTCCGACCCGCCAAAAACATCAGTATTTACAGTGTTTTTTGCTCCGAGAGTTGCAAAAACACGCGAAAACAACCACCTATTTGACGATTTTTGGCCACTATGGAACCGCGAAAAAAGCTGCAGGGGCAGCAACAACAACAACAACACCAACAACACCAACAGCACCAACAACCCCAACAACACCAACAACACCAACAGCAGCAAGAGCAGCAAGAGCACCAACAGCACCGACAACCCCAACTACACCAACACCAACACCAACACCACCACCACCACCAACAACAACAACAACAACGACAACGACAACGACGAAGACGGCAACAACAACAACAACAGCAACAGAAAAAAAAAAAACAAAAAAAAACGGCAACCACAACAACAACAACACCACCACCACCAACAACAACAACAACAGCAAGCTCTGAATCGCAGTGCTTCCTGCCGAACCTGAACAGCAAGCAACCTCTGGATCGGAGTGATCCCCGCCGGACCTCAAATGCGCCGGACTTCAAGTACAAAGGATCTCCGAAGATATTCCAGATAGAATGCCATAAAGAATTTCAGAACATATTCAAGATAAAATGCGAATGCCAGATGGGATGTCAGAAAATATGTCAAAAAAATGTCGTTTGGTGGCACTTAACTCGAAGTAAGTAATTTGTTCCGAAGGCTTTCAAAATTGATTTAAGACAGCCAAAATGATGCCTTGTGGGGCCTTGCGCGCATCATCGCCATCAGCAACAATGGAAACGACATCAAGCGTTTGAACTTAGATTCTTTTTGGTTACGCCTTTTGCACCAACACACATCTACAACCAGACGACGTTACGCACAGAAGTCTTTACACAGAGCAGCTTTTACGTGCAGGTATTTTTACACAGAGAAGCTTGTGCACAGAGAAACTTTTGTACACAGACACCTTTACACACAGAGGTTTTTACACAAAGAATGATTTTTTTACATACAGATGCTTTATACGAAGAGGTTTTTGCGCGCATAAATAAAGGCACGCAAGCATTTTTACACACAGAACCTTTGCCACAGAGAAACCTTTGTACAGAACAATTTTTACACACAGATTTTTTGGCACCGAAAAAAATAAACACTGAGAAAATCGTACACACAGACTGCACCCGAAAAAATGCGCCTCGACTTTTTTGCACGCAGAAACTTTACCCAGAACAGTTTGTACCTAGCAGCAACTCTTCCGCACAGAAGCCTTTCCGGACAGATTTTTTAAATGCACAGCAGTTATTACAGACAGATGGTTTTTACACAGAAAGTTTTCCGCACAGAAGTCTTACGCACAGAAGGTTTTTGCGCACAACAGTTTTTTACATACAGCGGCTTTTATACACAGATGCCTTTACAGGAAGACGAATTGCACACAGAAACTTGTGCGTACAGCACACTTTTACATGCAACCAGTTTTTACACAGAGAGATTTTGTTTCCCCTTCTTGATCATCTACCTTTCGTGTTCCCCCTCTCAAGTTTCGTTTTTTTCGTGGTCCGTAGCCAGATCCTAGTTGCGTTCTTCCCGTTCCTTCCTTTTTTCCCTTCCCCTTCCTTTGTTCTTTGACGGTTCAGAAGTGAAAAGGTCTGACACGATGTGCAATGAATACAGGTTGGCACGAGAATCAGACGTGTCATGCCCCTTTAACAAGCGCCATGGAATCTCAAAATTCTGTGTGTGTGTCTGTTTTCTTTTCATTTTGTTATTTCCGTTTTGTCACACTTACTATTGTTTGCCTTTGAAGATGTATCCAACAGTGATGTGCGGAACATTAAGTTGAAAAGTAGTCGAATGTCAAAAAGAGCAAGCCAAAAGGGACAAGTAAGTGGAAAGGCACTTTTTTTAAGCATGGGCACATGCGACTAAAACTTACGCCCGGACCCTAACAAGAATATGGGGGGAAAATCAAGGACTCCAAGGACCGTGAAAGAGAAGAGTTGAGGTGTGCGTTTCGTATTTGTTTCGATGTCTTTGGAGGCAAATGCTTGTGCATACACATTGTGTGTGTGCACGTGTGTGTGTGTGCGGGTTTGCGCATGTGTTTGTATTTGGTTGATGAGACCTTTGCGTTATCAGGTCTACACCTATTTTGGAACGTTCTCTCGCTCGTTGCTCACCATGTTCGAGATAACCTTGGCGTCTTGGTTTCAAACCTTATCATGACCGCTTCACAGCGCACCGATACTGCAAACATCTGTAAAAAAAAGCAAATCTTTCATTTGAGCGGCAGTTCCTTAGTGTGAAAGTCAACAGCATTGATTCGATGGACTAGGGCTTCTCAGATCACCATTAGGATGGCTTCATCGGTTCGCTTGCATTTTTTGCTATTCTGCCCACATTTCTGGAATATATTTGCACTATTGTTTTTAAGGTAGGTCACGGGCACGAATGCTCCATGATATTTATGAATTCTTTATGGAATCTCAAGAAAATGCATACTGAGAGGCTAATTGGCCACCTGTTTGCCGTGCTCTTACTGAGAATGTGCTTTGGCTGCAATTCAGTCTGTGGCTCAATGCGGTGGGCTGGTGCATTTGGGACTAGCAAGAAACACGTTTGGGGTTGGCGGAAGTGTGCAGGATCCAGAACAAGTCATAACAGGCTTCAATGGTGGAGGATTCAGTGCCTAAATAGATACTATTTATTAGACCCTTGGCAATTTGACTCCGGTACAGACTATTTTGCAATATGCTTTCTTTTTTGGAGCTCTAACCTGACTCTCAGTCAAAGTTGAATCATTGCTTCCAAGGTTACTGAATGGTTCATGATTTTCTTTTTGGTCCACAAAGTTACCATGGGCTTTGCCGTCATTGGTGTCATCAATGGTGCCTTGTCCGCACCTTGAGAGAATGAGATGAATAGTCCGAACTCTCCGTGTGACTGAGCTGTCCAGCACGCAGGAGCGCATTCGCGGTAGCACTACTACTTCTACTATTACTACTATTACTACTATTATCATTACTATTACTACTACTACTACTCCTCCTCCTACTACTACTCCTCCTCCTACTACTACTACCCCTACTACTACCACTACTACTACCACTACTACCACTACTACCACTACTACCACTACTAGCACTACTACCACTACTACCACTACTACCACTACTACCACTACTGCCACTACTGCCACTACTGCTACTGCTACTGCTGCTGCTACTGCCACTGCTACTGCTACTGCTACTATTATTACTTCTACTACTACTACTACTCCTCCTCCTACTACTACTACTCCTACTACTCCTACTACTTCTACTACTACTACTACTATTACCTACTACCACTACCACTACTACCACTACTACCACTACTACCACTACTACCACTACTACCACTACTACCACTTCTACCACTTCTACCACTTCTACTACCACTACTACCACTACTACCACTACTGCCACTACTGCCACTACTGCCACTACTGCCACTCCTGCCACTGCTGCTACTGCTAGTGCCACTGCCACTGCCACTGCTACTGCCACTGCTACTGCTACTGCTACTGCTACTACTACTGCTACTACTACTGCTACTACTACTACTACCACTACCACTACCACTACCACTACTACTACTACTACTACCACTACTACCACTACTACCACTACTACCCCTACTACTACCACTACTACTAACACTACTACCACTACTACCACTACTACCATCACTACCACTACTACCACTACTACCACTACTACCACTACTACCATTACTACCACTACTACCACTACTA
>Ga0126342_10006858_pt1 | contig 20268 bp, 12 predicted proteins | sample Cyp1metagenome_FD_92528 | JGI IMG/M metagenome (GOLD analysis project Ga0126342, IMG submission 92528) | Coral microbial communities from Lord Howe Island, Old Settlement Bay, Australia - Cyphastrea 1 metagenome | ecosystem: Host-associated > Invertebrates > Cnidaria > Coral ...
ATCTAATCTAATCTATCTAATCTATCTAATCTATCTAATCTATCTAATCTATCTAATCTATCTAATCTATCTAATCTATCTAATCTATCTAATCTATCTAATCTATCTATCTATCTATCTATCCCTCTCTATCCCTCTCTCTATCCCTCTCTCTATCCCTCTCTCTATCCCTCTCTCCATCCCTCTCTCTCTCCCTCTCCCTCTCCCTCTCCCTCTCCCTCTCCCTCTCCGTCTCTCTCTCTCTCTCTCTCTCTCTCTCTCCCCACAGTGCCCCCCAAATAGAGGGGGGTCGGCGGCACCTGGGCGCTAGCCCATTCTATAAACATATATTACCATCTGGTAAACTCTGGAAAATCACCATTTTTAATGGGAAAACTCACTATTTCAATGGCCATTTTCAAGTTCGCAAGCTGTTTGTTTACCAGGCCGGGTAGGTATCGGGCCAAGTCATTGGGTACTCACTGCTGCTGGTCATCCCTCTGTTCTTGTTGGTTAACTTCCAATTTATCTACTATGATCCCATTATCATCTTCCGATCTTCCCATTTGAATCCACTGGAAAAAATCATGTCACTTCAATTCCATGGTTCTCCACCATAATGCCATTCAAATCCCATTCAAATCCCACTAATTATAATCCCATTATGACAGAATTCAAATCAAATCATAGCCCATTGTAATCCCATTCAAATCCCACATTTTAGTCCCATGAACAAATCCCACATTTTAGTCCCACTTTTCGCATCTTTTCGCGGCTGGAGAAAATCATCCCCCTTCAGTCCCTTCGGATCCCAGCTACCCAGCTCGGCGCCCGGGTTTCAGAGCTGCCACTGTGAAGGCAAAATCCCGCCTAGATCGGCTGGGATGATCTACTTCCCAAACTGCTTTTCTATGGTTCATAATGGTTAACAATGGTTAATAATGGTTCATACATTCATACTGTAGTTATATAATAATGGCCAATAATGGGATGATCTACTTCCCAATTTTTGAACTCCCCGTTCTGTTCTGTACGACTTCCGAAAAAATGACCATCAATTCATTTTTTCAGGATCCCCTGAGGTGAATGAGAGCAATGGTGGTTGCAAAACTATGCTGCGGCACGTGGCATGTGGCATATATATATATATACTGGATTCGTGGCATGTACCTTGGCATATGGAAGGGAAAAATGGGTTGAGTCTTTGGAACCTTGTCGTGAAATCCTTGAGCCCAGCCTTTTTCTGATCGTGATATCATGATATATCATGATGTCGTCCTTGTTTTTGGTTGGTCATTTCTCAAGATTCTGGTAGAGGATCCAAGGGTTGGATCCGCACTTATTTGGGCGAGACACGCCCAGAAGCACTGCCAACGCGCCAAAGATGTCACGCAAGGTCCTAGCGGCTGGAGCTGCAAACAACATCCCCAAAGTTCATTGATCACTCCCAAAGTGGGTTGTTGATTGTCCCCCAAAAACACACTTATGCACAAAAGGTTCTGTTTCATCAGGAACATGATCTTGGAAAGAGGATGACTTAAAGCACCCCCATAAAAGATCATAAAGCATGCCGAAGAATGTGAAAAGATGATGCATAGATTATAGATATTATGGATGATGTTTCCCCCATGATTTCCAGGTTTCCAATTTTTCGTTTTTTTTTTTAATCTACCCTCTGGTAAACTAACATAGCTATGGAAAATCACAATTTTTAATGGACAAATCAACTATATATGGCCATTTTCAATAGCTAATTATGTTAGTTTACCAGAGGGTACATTTACCTGCCCTGCTGCCCGAGGGACAAGTCGTCTCCGTGCACATGCTGCGCAGCCATCAGGCTGAAGAGCATGCCCACCTGGCGAGGCCGGAAAGCTACGGATGGGGCAGCGGTAGTTGGATACCCCGAAAGCTGTTTTTTTGCACGCAGATTCAGATTTTTGGGAGCAAACATCCTTGGTATATATTGTATAGTAATATACAATTATATATAGAGATAAATATACATTGTGAGTTATGAGCAACAGGGTTCATCTTCTCATGTACGGATTGAAACGAACACGTTTTTGATCGTTGTCGAAATCACAAAGGCGCCGCACCATGCCCACGGGCGCGAGAACCGACTGCGGGGCCACGGTGTACCTTTGTGGGTTCGGACGTGGAACGGTGGTTTCGGATTTGATCCGAGGAAAAGGTGGAAAAATCAAAGACCATAATCATCCAGAATTGCTGGAGATCTAAAGGAGATAAGAGGAGAGTTAAAACATGTTAAAACACATTGTTGTGTGAAACACAAGAGAATACGAAAGACTATATATTTCAGACCCGCTACTTTGAAGGAAATACTTGATCTACTTCGTATTCTATTGGGTGGCTACACTAAGCAGCACCAGAATGGGTACTGTAGTTTTCGTGACAGATTTCTAATGCTGAGCTTCCTAGCAAAAGAACTGCGGATGTTTCTTGTAAAGGTGGCATCCCAGTCAAACGCACTTTGCTTTCAACACCACTTGTTTAAAGAAACACTTGCCATGAAGGTGTTCAGGGCTTGCCCTGCTGGGGAACTCACCAGCCAGGATTATGTTTCGAACTGGGACGTTCTCCAAAATCCTTGGGTGCGGTGTGCATCAACCCTTGCCGTCCTTATACACTTTGGGCAACCAACTATGAGTGGAACTGATCCCTTTTGCTGAGGACAGAGTGCAACTACTGCCCTTGGATTAAAATTCCCACCCTTTAAAACTTTACTGAGGTCGCTGAAATTTGCCCAGATATGGATTTTACGCATTGACTATTGGTTACATTCATTTGGATGGGGTTCAACTCCCCATTTTTTGCAGATTATACAGAAGAACCACCCACCAAAAAGTTCGAAAAGTAAATTCCTACTAAAACACTTGTACAAATTAAGCGTCTATGTGTCTGTTTTTGGGGGTTGTCTATATATCTTCGTATCATTTTGTATCTATATTGCCAAATGAGCAATGTTCCAACCCCTCCGTCATCCCTTCTGTCATCACTTTATTCTGGTTAACTAGTCAAGAACGGGTTTTTGAGTTCATGGATTATGATATATTATGATCATGCCCAATACATAAGTTTTTTCAGGGCAGTTTTTCACACTGTGTAACACCCTAATTTGTCCTCCTTTCTCCACCAGGGTCAACTGGGCACTGCTCAAATATCAATCCCTTCAAAAAAACACCACCAAAGCCAAGAGGCGCTACGGCATCCAAGGGAGCTCCCAGAACTCCCAAAGCCACGCCAAAAGCATTCAGCCAACCTTGTGGCCCCCAACGGTGGCGATGTTGACTGCCAGGGGAAACGAGAAAACCATGGTTTTGACATGTTTTGACCATTTTCAGCTGGAAAAAAAACATGTTTCTTTTGAATGGACCTATTTTCTTCATATTTTTTGAACGTTTTTGAAGCTCTTGCTTAGCACCATTAATGCTCTTCATTGGACGACAGAACAATTTCGTAAGACTCCTTTGGGCCTGAATCGGCCGTCTGGTTCGTCGCAACCAAACTATTTTTGGTGGTCAAAACATAGTGAGCACACACACACATATATATATACATATTTGACCTAAATGGTGGTCAAAACAAAACTATATTTGGTGGTCAAACTATATTTAGTACCCACATTTGGGACAAACATGGACATACTGAAAAGCAATGCGCTGAGTACCAATGAACCCACATTTGGGCTGTCTCTCTCAGCATCAAACTACCCAATGTGGAGGGATGGAATAATGATGTCATTGCCATGTATTGGTCATTACAGATTTTGAATTATCTTTCTTCTATTTTCTTCTGATAATGGTGGCTTTATATTCCGTTTTCGTGCATTAATGCATGTCAATTTCGTATGAATAACGCCCATTGTGAATTCACCAATGTTCAGCCAAGATTCACATGGGTCTGTCTGAAAATAGGGAACCCCCATATCTCGTGGTTTCTCATCACTTTCCCACTTAAGCAGGCAATCTCAGGGCATACCGTATACTCCATTGTCGGACGATCCGTGATTTGTTCAAATTATCATTTTCGTTGCTTCAATCTGCATTTGTTTGGTCAAAGGAACAATGTCAACAAAAAATTCGAGCATTTCTGAGGCATCCCACAATTTTCAACCCCAAACTATCCTCTGGTAGTGGAAAATCCCCGATTTTGCTGGGAAAATCATCTGAAGGAGTTTCAATTCCCACCTTTGAATCCCGGAGGGTAGTATCCGAATTCCCAGTTGCTTTCTTCCATTGGTATAGTAATATATAATAATGTATAGTAGTAAGTAGTAGGATGTTTATTCATATATATTCCCATTCATATAGTATATACATAGTATATACATAGTATATACATAGTATATACATAGTATATACATAGTATATACATAGTATATACATACATAGTATATACATAGTATATACATAGTATATACATAGTATATACATAGTATATACATAGTATATATATATATATATTTCATCATACTATACCATGGGTCTATCCCATTGGTTTATTTGACTACAGTTCTCCCAGCCTTTTGGGCATCCATCGGGGCACGTCGCGGGTGCTCGGGCCGTTGGGCGAAGCGTTGCAGGTTCTCGGCGCAGCTGGTGGTCACCGCACGGAGAATCATCCTGAGACCCACCGGGAACTTGGTCAACGATTGGAAAAACCATGGGTTAATAGTGGTTAATAGTGGCTAGTGGATATCCCATTGGAATTGAGAATATCAATATTATATACGTATATATATATATTCTATATTATTTCAATCTATTTCAATGATATTGAAATATCAACCTTCATGGGACATCCTGAGTAACATTCTTGGAATATCACTAATTATGTACATTACATATGTATATATTATAGAACATTATATATCCATCAATATCCATTCATAATATTATTTTAATCATATTGGAATTAATGTTAATGGAATATCAGTCTTAGTGGAATATTAATGTCAATGGGGTGCTATTGTTAATGGTTGTTTCACTCCAAATTTTATGCTGGTTTATAAACCCATAAAAAAAGAATAAATATCACAAACATGTTTACCATGAACCATAGAATCCAGTTGGCTATGAGTCAAAACCCTGGCACCGGATGGTATCCTAAAAATAGCTGGGATTTATAGATGTTTATTCCCCCAGTCATATGGTAATTTCATAGGTTTTTGACCCATCCCCAAATATTATTGGAGTACTAATGTTAATGGGATTAATACTCCAATATAAAGGTTTTTAATCGCATTGATAGGTAATAATATGTAATAATATTCCAGTATTCAGAAGTTAATGGGATTTTTAATTTGATGGAACCTTAATGGAGTTTGAATTGGATTTAGAGATGTTTTGAAGGATTTGATTGGGGTTCCAGCGTGGGATTTCCGTGGGATTTCCATGGGATATTCCAAGGGATTTGGATGGGATTGAATCATCCTGAGAATCTTGGGTAGTTCCATTTAAATCCCATGAAAAAGCACAATATTGTTTTAACCAGTAAAACTGTATTTTAGATAATAATTGGGATTATCAGGGATAGAATGCGACAGAGCAAACTTGAACCAAGTGGAAAGTATTGCGTGATACTTTCTATTCTTGCAATCGCCAAACATGGTTTGCACGCAATGCACGTAGGCTTGTCTCAACATATGGATTTTAATGGTTTTTTAATGGATTTTTAATGGATTTTGATGGATTTTAAGGGTGATACCCCATAAGTTGTGGTCATCGAAGGGAAAACGAGGTTTTGAACCATGGTGATGGGGTTCCAACATCTTGGAGGCAGCCACCGCTTGCCAAGAAGACAGCCGATGATCTGTAAACCTCCACAACCATTGGTGATTCATCCCACTTAGCAAAAAATGGTCAGAACTCGGGCAGACCTCATCCCACTTAGCAAAAAGTGGAGTGATGGATTACCTGCAAAAAGTCCATGAACATCAGGATGGACAAAAAATGAGCCACGGGATGATGCCTGAAGTTCAGATGGCTTGGGCTTGCAAGATCCTGATGATCGTAAATCATTGCAAGGATAACTGGATATGAAACCCTAAATGATGGTGCTTTATCATGAAGGGTTTACAGTGCTATATGTGCTATTTCATAATGGGATATGTCCAGCAACTTGCTAAGCACTTTCTTCCTCGACTCACCAACTTTGACAAAAACAGCTCGCTTCCCAGTCTTCAGAAAAGCATCAAGACCAGGCCATGCCAGAGCGCCATGCATGGCACGCGAAAAAAAACGCGCAGCAAAGGCGCCTCTTACAGAAAATGTGCGCAGGATTCCTTCAGACAACGAGCATGAAACAGCTCTTAAAGCATGTGAAACCATGTGAAAAACAAAATGGGAAACCTGGTGATCTTCTTCTGGTTGGAACTGTCACTGCTGCCGCTACCAAATGGCATATCCCAGCTGAACTCATTTGCCTTTGGAGATTAAATTTACTGATTGAAATGAACACAAAAAAGAACCCATTTGACGTACTGTAGCTCCTGCACCAGAAATTCCTGGGTCTGCTGTGAATAGCTACATCAGCTACGTCTCAAAAAAGGTGGGACATGCACCTGGAAGTTTGGTCTGGGTTTCATGAGCAACTCGCAGCTACAGGTAGACCCTGCGATTTGCCCCAAAATGAGACCACCCAAAGGGCTCACATATTCATGACGACATGTCGATGTTTTTGGGCTCCTCTGAAATGCCACCAATGCAATAAATCCATATAAATCCTCCATCAAACCCATTCATTTTATTGTATCTCCATGTGAGATTTCAGGCCTTTACTGGTTTGGGTGTTTAAGTACTGTACAGAGGCAGGCAAGGATTCATGCTCATCCCTTCCCTCTGAAATCAAAGATATTTTTGGAAACTCCTCATGCTTAGTAGGGCCTGTTCCTGGGTTCCCTTAAAGTTCCATACTGCATAGTCCAGGTCCTTGCCATCATCTTACCAAAGATATTTCAGATATTTACCATTCCTTCATTTCCTGTATCATGAGTTTCTACCATGATTGTGTTTTAAAAATTCTATCAGTAAAACAATTTCTATCATCTTGAGTTTCTACCATTCAAGCATATTAAACGCCACCTTTTTAGCCTGGTTGACATCGAAATTCGCCCTCGGAGCCCTTCTGGAAGCCTGGAAGCCTGGAAGCTTGGGACCCAGGCCGAAATCGGCAACATCCTGGCTGAGAAGCAGCGAGAAATGAGAGGGAAGTGATGGAAAACAATGATGATAGAAAATAAGAGTGACTAACAAACCACTGTTAGTAAAAGTAGTTCTTCATCGTTAGTTGTTAATCATAGTGGTAGGTGACTCCTCATTATAGTCAACTACTATGGTCACTAACATTACTAACAGTATAATGATGATAAAACCATGATGGCTTAATGATGATAAAATAATCAATTGTTTTAACGATTGTTTATGTCAAAATGGTTACCATTGGTTTAATAATGAACGTGAACAATAACAATACCTATAGCCTATAACTATAATAAAAAACATAATTATATAATAATGATAAGCCATAATAATGCTAAACAATTGTAACCATACCATATTGCAATATCATATCTCATAACAATCAACGATAACTATACAATAAACAACGGGGACGGATAGCCAAACATGTCATAAATAGTCTGGCAAACTCCCCAAACCCCGGCTGTGCCGTTTGTGCCTAACGGGCAGTGGCACAAATTGATGGCGGGTTGTGATCTTTTTTAGATGGTAGTATGAGGCATCTAACTTTGGGAGATTCCTGGAGTATATCTGGTTGGTGGTTGAGCCCTACCCCTCTGAAAAATGATGGAGTTAAAGTCAGTTGGGATGATGACATTCCCAATATGATGGAAAAATAATCCATTCATGTTCCAAACCACCAACGAGTTTAAAATATAAAATGTAGTTTTCACTGCCTCTGTAGAGGAGTGCTGAACGACCTGCTGTCACTCTTTGGGTATTGAAAATGGATATTTGCACCCTCGAAGACACCATGGATCGATTGTTCTGTGAGTTTCTCTGTGTACATTTGCCATGGAAGCATCTGCCATGGTATGATGGTATATGCAGAAGTCTTTGACCCGATGCCTACTACTATTTAGCGTTTTTAAAATTTGTCCGAAACATGATTTCGTGGGTCACTGGGATTTTTTCTGAACACATATATTCATATATTCTATACTTGTGTACCATTCAAAGTGTTCATAAGGCAGGCCTGGCTGATCTTATTTTGAGCCAACGCGCCAACGGGCCATGCGGTGATCATCCTCACCTGAAACAGCGGCCATGTTGGAGTTGGATGACTAAAAACAACCTATTCATCACAAAAACAGATCCATGGATTATATCCAAATAAACATCAAAATCAACATGTTTACACTTGTTTACACCTCAAACTTCTGACCACATCAACCGTAGCTGATCATCACCCAAAGATCAGATTATTCTCCAGAAATCACGCAATCGAACACGACCCAGGTCGAAGCCAACACAACCAAGACCAACATATCCAACATGAAGGATAAATCTACCTGGAAAGAACTGGAAGATCCACGCCCATCTCGCAAAATCATGTAAAATTATGGTGAATTATGAACAAAAATCAGAAACCTGGGAAGTTCGGCCATCTGGAGAGCTACCCCCCTACATTCTCCATCCATTTCCGTCCACAACTCCCCCCACCAGCGTCACACGGCACGGTGGGGGATCACCATGGTGGCACCATGGGAGGAATGCCTGCTGCCAGCTGACCTCGGACCTGCCGTCGGAATCATCCCTGCTGGGGATGGAACAAAAACATCTGTGATAGTAATAATAATAACGATAATGATATATATATATATATATACATAATCATATATATATATATAGATACATATAATTATATATATATATATATATCTCTGGGTAAATTATATTTATTCACTAACCTGAAATAAGGTCATTTGGGGATAGTAATAATGTCAACCCCAGATTAATAAACCCTGGTTTATCAATTAGGGGGGTACCCTTCCAATAGTCATAATCTGATACTTTTTTTTTATGGTACCTTCCCAATTAAACAATCGTTTGGGGTTTATTTTAATCCAGGGTTGACAATAATATTAATTATAATGATATATTTTTTTTGTATATGTATGATGATACGTTGTATATAAATATAAATATATATATACATATATTTGTATGTACATATGATAATATACCCTCTGGTTATTTAACATAGCCATGGAAAATGGGCCATTTATAGGTGGTTTACCTACTGTATTAATAATCGTGATTTTCTATAGCTACGTTAAATAACCAGAGGGTAATATATGTATATATATATATATGATGATGATGATGATGATGATGATAATATACCCTCTGGTTATTTAACATAGCCATGGAAAATGGGCCATTTATAGGTGGTTTACCTATTAAAAATCGTGATTTTCTATAGCTACGTTAAATAACCAGAGGGTAATATATATATATATGTGTATATATATATGTATATATACACTATAATTATTTGGAACCACAAGCGGGATATGCGGTACATACCCCTGCAATTTTCGAGGGTAGGTTGTCGCTGCTGATGACCCTTTAGTAGGCCTGACATGGCCTGACTAGCGGCTTCGCCACAAGCAATGTGTAGTTGGGTAGCGTAATGCATCCGGCCTATCACCAACACAGTTTTCATCCATCCATCCATCCATCCATTACTGTAAGTCATGTCATTTTATTTGATGTCATGAAATGTCATTCCATTTCATTTAATATATTTAATGTCATTTCATCATGTCATTCTTCTAAGACAAGATATCATGGAAATCTAGTGGTCGAGAGGCATTTCTGTCCGATGTTTCGATAGAAGTCATGTAAGTTGTCCAGCCATTGGCAGCTGTCACTCGAATTTTTTTCGGCCGCGCGAGCGCCCATACAACTCAAAAGTAGGCACTGCCGCGGCTCCAGTATCTTTATACACACATATGTATGTATATATACATATATGTCCACGCAGAAATATCACATACATGCATGTATATGATGTTACATAAAAATAGATGCTATCAGGGGGGTAGATTCACACCAAGTACTTTGCATCGAACTTGCCCAAATTTACGGCTCCCGCCGTCACTTTGCCCTGAGCTATTGGTAAGACGTCATGTGGGCATGACTTAAAAGTACGCATCCCAAAAAAATGGATGGTTGAGGAGTCAAAAAGTAACATTTACACCCATTCTCTTGGTTTGCAATTCCCCAATATGCTTTTCCGAAAATCTGAATGTGAATTGCTAAACCATTCTGCGTTGCTCAATAGCTATCAGTTTTGATGTTTTAAAAATTTAAAACCTCTTAAATAGAACATTTTGGTCTATCTGTATATCTGTATACATGGGGATGAGACAAACTTTAAGCCTTATATATAAATTTTGGGGTTCCCAATTTTGGCCGATATCCAAATAATTTGGATATCAATGTTAATGTGTCAGTTTGTCCAATTCAACATGGTTTGTCATCATGTTCCCCATTAAAATTGCTGACCAATAGGCGTGTTCCCCAATTTAAGACACACCTCTATCTATCTATCTATCTACCTACCTATCTATCTATCTATCTATCTATCCATCTATCCATCTATCCATCTATCCATCTATCCATCTATCCATCCATCCATCCATCGATCCATCGATCCATCGATCCATCTATCGATCTATCGATCTTTCGATCTATCTATCTACCTATCTATCTATCTATCTATCTCTCTCTCTAATCAATCTATCTCTAATCAATCTATCTCTAATCAATCTATCTCTAATCAATCAATCTCTAATCAATCTATCTCTAATCAATCTATCTCTAATCAATCTATCTCTAATCAATCTATCTCTAATCAATCTATCTCTAAGCAATGTATCTAATCAATCTATCTAACCAATGTATCTAATCAATCTATCTAATCAATCTATCTAATCAATCTATCTAATCCAATCCAATCTAATCCAATCCAATCAAATCCAATCTCTATAAGACACACACACACATATATATATATTAATATATATATATATATATGTTTGTTGCACGTTTGACTGGTTGATTCACCAAGACAGCTCTGGCCTCAGACATCATGGGCAGGTTTTCGTAGGGCAAAGGTCCACCCAGGATCTGTCAGCACTGGGGCAGAACTGGGGACTGGGGATGGGTCAACGTGATCCACGTATATTTAATGATGGGATTTTAATGAGATTTAATGGTGATTTAATGGGAGTTAATGGTGATTTAATGGGACTTAAAGTTCATTTAATTGGATTTAATGGGATTTTAATGGTATTTAATAGGATTTAGTGAGACTTAATGGAACTTAATCATTTATGACTTCATGGAACTTATTGGACACATGGAGTTTGATGGGTGTCTGGTTGCCCTGAAGAATATGCTCGTCACTGGGGATCATCCTACCAGGTAGAATGGAAATCGTGAGATATGTCCAGTCACCGGCCAGTATATGATGAATAAGTTGATCTGGAAACATATCTTCATGAAGATCAATGTCTAGAAACTATGATAGAAAACAGCATGATTATGTATCATCACGTGTATCTAGAATTTACAGGCATTACAGTCGTCCAAACATGTTAAGATCCTCTGGGTGATGCAAACAGCTGTTGTAATGATATTCTTGCGCATACATTTCCGTGAAACTGGGTGGATCATGATATTTTTGGTGCTCTACCCCATCATAATGCGTTTATCCCAACGCAACACACGCACTATCACTGCATCTAATAAGCTGACTGGGCTCATTTGGGTCGGAGACCGAGCTCTACACCTCAGTGGTAGACTGTACTGGGACCATGGTGTGAAATAAAGGATGCCAGGCCCATACAAAGGTGTGGACTTGTCCTATGATTCACATGATGATTTAAACTGAGTGACTATGATGTCACTACCTGTCACAAAGAACTGCCAACCATTTCAGTTGAAAAGCAATATCCATCATCCCATGTGAACTGCACAAGACTTCCCAATCAACACCGATCATTCTGAATATTGCCACGACAATTCAACCCTCGTGACTCCGGGCTCGTTGACCAACGACAACCACTTTTTCAGGGCTTATGAACATTCATCAACCAATATTAACCATCTATTTTTTGGGGGTCACCGGGGACAGGGGGGGTTGTGGGTGCAGTTTGGCCCCACCTCGACCAGGCAGCAACCCAAGCTCCAAATGTCTTCCTAGCGTCAGCTCGCTCCGCAAAGCATGAAAACAATGGCCGTCTTCGATCCTGAGTACACCGAAATAGATCTGAAATAGATATGAAATAGAATGGATCATATATATATACTGTATATATATGTATAGCTATATATACACATAATGGATTACCCTTAGGTAATCAAACATGGCACTGGAACAGGGAACATCCTCCATTGATGGATGTTTTTCCAATCAAAACCTCCCCTCCCCATCACCCAAGGTGCACCTTCTCGGATAGCGGCTGCCCCACGACGAAACACTCAGGCGCCATGTAGCGAGGCGATCCGCCCGTGTCCTGCCGTGAGCCACAGCTGGCGGCAACATGTGTTGAAAAAGCAAAGGGTTATAAAGTTACCCTCTGGTAAATTAACATAGACCCTGAAAATAACCCATGTTTAGTGGAAACTAATCTTCCAACCCCTATCTACCAGGGTCTATGTTAATTTACGGGAGGACATATTATATTCAATTCAGCAACAACTCTTCCTGTGGGGAAAATATGCCAGCACTTTTATGGACTTAACATGATTTCAACAACAAACCTCTGGGATTTCTGCAACAGAAATGGAGATGTAAGCAGCAATCACGATTTCAGAAACCAGAATTCGGAATTCCCTGTGTCCAAGCAAACCAAACAGGTGGAGACCCTGGTGGAGATGGACTTTACCAACAAAATAAAGGATCTAAGTTGGTCTAAGTCGCCAAAATTAGGTCTTTGACTGCCTCCTTATTGATCTTATTGTTGCCAATTCTGAAGGGTTGAATGTAGGGCCCTTCGGACTCCCCTGCAGCGAACAATGATATTGATCTTATTGTGGATCGGTGTTCAACCTCATTCCGCTGGGACTGAAACTGTTGCTGTCTGTAATATATTCCAAGCCTTTTAGGGCACAAGTAGAAGGATTCAACAGTTTCCATACAGGGATTCATGCATTGCATATACTGATGACTGTGAGTACGGGTCAAAATTGGGGTGCGAATGGGAGCCACCAAAACTGATGCTATTCAGTACTGAACATATTACATAAACGATCCATTTGGTCTGTCTGGCTAATTTGATGCTTACTTTAGATCTCATGTTGATCTCATGCACATCAAAATTTCCATTTTAAACATATTTTCATGCTTTGCAACCAGCAAATTATCCCGGCAAAAGACCCCAAACGGTGTGGGGGGAGTAAAAGGATACTGTATTTTAATGCTGACGATGATGTTACTGTAATGTTGATGATAATGTTGATGAGGATGGTGATGTTGTTGATGATGATGGATGATGGATGATGGATGATGGATGATGATGATGATGATGGTGATGATGGTGATGGTGATGGAGATGAGGACGATGATGATGATGGTGATGATGATGATGATGATGGATGATGGATGATGGATGAGGATGAAGATGAGGATGATGATGAGGATGATGATGATGATGATGGTGATGATGATGATTATGATGATGATGATGATTTTTATTACTATGGTGATGGTGATGAGAGGAAGGTGATGATGTGGATGTTGAGGAGGAGGAGGAGGAAGATGCTGATGTTGAGGAGGATGATGTTGAGGAGGAAGGCCGATCTCAAGGCCGGGAAGCACACTTTGTGCGAGCCTGCGCAATCGAAACGCGCATGGACATTGCACAAGAGCCATTTTGTATGGAAATGCGACGCTCGTTTTGTGCGAGCCTGCGCAGTCGAAATGCACATGGACATGTCAGAAGACGCATTTTGGGCAGGAATTTACAGGGAAAATGCCGGACGCTAATCCCGCGGCCAGCATTTTGTGCGAGCCTGCGCAGTCAAAATGCACATGACCTCGATTCAACACCGGGGCCTCAACTCTTACCGTAAGAACCCCTCAGTCTGGCCACAGTGATTGGGGAAAAATCAAGTGCACCCATTTAGATTTGTCTGAACATAGGGTACCCCAATAACCTAAGGTTTATCCTCATTTTCCCATAAAAGTTGCCATGGTTGGGGGGTATCCGCCATTTTCAGACAAAACCCAAAGCCAACATATCAAGTTGGTTATATCCCATATACATCTCATAATATCGCATGAATTCCCACCATATCACCATTTCTGATGGGAAAAACACCTCTAAATTCCCTATGCTTCGGGCGGTTCAACGGCCCAGAGCCTGGCAGGTGATCTTGATGCCATCTGGATGGAGCTCCTTGAGCGAAGTTGAGATGATCTATGGCATCTATGATCTATGGCTACTTTAGCAAATTCACCAACCATTTCAATGGGGATTTAACATGATTTAACATGATTTAACCATCCACAAATGGAGATTTTTCACTGATTTACTATGATTTCCTACTATTTGGGGCCCCCATTAAAGCTTGCTGGAATGGCCAAATCCTAGGGATATATAGTGGTAAATTTGATCTTCTGTACGGAGAAATTCCCGACATTTTTTAGTTAAATCGACGTTCTTGGCTTGCCTTTATAAAGTGGCACCTGAATGCAATTGAGTCGTGCGGAATCCCGAACCCTGCAATTGACTCATAGGTCAATTCTCATTTGGGTTCTAGGTACCCAGGTCTTTGATTAACCTTGATTCACACTTTGGAATTTGTCATCAGGCTTGCCACATTCTACTGAATTGCGGATGGATCAATGCTGGGAATGTGGAGCATGATCACTCACCATGAAAGCAGGGATCCTGAACTGATAGAAATGACAACCCTGGGGCTTGACCAGTAAAGACTAGCTTGACTAGGTGTGTTTCTTCCCAATAACGAACATCGAAAAATAGATTGGAGTCAGGGCACCATTGCACCCGCAGGAAGTGGATGAAGCGGTCAATCATGTACCTTTTTTTGTAGGACATCAATTTCTTGGCGACCAGTCTTCAGCCACACAAAATTCACACGACTCGAAGGGGTCTCCCTTTAAGGCGGGCCCCTTTACCAAACCCACAAAAGAATAACACATATAACAATACAAAGTTGGAATAGTCAACAAAGTCAGTGAAATAGAATGATATAGACACTGGTTGGTGGTTTCAACCCCTCTGAAAAATATGAAAGTCAGTTGGGGTTATTATTTCCAATATATGGAAAGTCATAATCCAGTCATGTTCCAGTCACCACCAGGACAATATATATACTGTTTTTCTCCAGCGAATCCAGTGGCACACTTCAAAGGTCACCAATGAAGCCAAGAAGAGCAAACTTCGATAAGCGTAGATGATATTTTTATCTTAGATACTCAGATACAAAAAAAGTATGAAACACTTTACATAGCAACATTTACCCCAAGAACACACCAGATGGTAGTAGTATAGCATCAATTTTCCCACGGTCCCTTAAACCCAAATCTCACAGGGATCAGGCCGACGAATCAGATCCTGTGTCTTGCCGAAATCACAGACTTTGATGTTGAACTGCTGATCCAGCACCTGCGCTGGTCGTCCATGGCTAAGTCATGGTAAGTCATGATGCTGGCTGGTGGTTGATCATCCCATTTCGGGATCTTCACCATATTTCAAAGCAGCAACCAGACATACTTTTGGTGGTAAGGTTAGGTTTCTTAGGTCTTAGATTCTCCCAAGATTGCAGGCAGAAGCTTCCCCAAATGTTCAAGTTCGTTCCGGCTGTTTCAAGTCTTTTGAGATGCAAACAGAAGCATCAAAGTCCATCTAGCATGCAATCAATTGGCACTGCCCCTTGGGCATGATAAACAAACTTTAGGCCCACATTGCTATTGGTTGTAGCAACCCCCAAAAGAATCAAAATGATAGAAAAAAACAAGACCACTAAAATAGTGATAAATCATGTTTCTCCTTTTTGGGGTTTCTATACTCATAGGTATGTCAGAAATCTATTTTGAATGTATATACTGTATATGTATATATTTATATATTAAAACATATACATACATATTATATGATATTTAATATCGTAGTTCACATTTTCCACATCCCCAAGTCCACTGTCCAATGACTTGGCTCCAAGAACTGGCACTTTGTTCACTGCTTCCGGTGAGTTCCTGGATGGCATCTTCGCTCAACCAGAGGCGACCGCGCGTGCCGTGCCAATCGCCGTCCTGGCGGCGCTTCCCGCGACGCGTTGAGGTTTGGCCAACGACCAAGAAATTTGAAGACCCCTGGGTGGTAAAAAGAGCTGGGAATCCAAATGGTATGGTTTTTTAGACTATAGGAGACAACAATGAACCGTAGCCAACATTTCTTTTTCAACAAATCCAATTGAGGATTATGATTGGGTTACCACATTACATCGGTCAAAATCCCGGTACTTGACTGGGCACCAAAATTGCAAACGCAAAAAGAACAATAATCATAAACCAGCAGGTTTTGATGTTTTCCAATAAACTTCAAACAAAGCCAGACTTGCCCTCTGGCAATTTTAAATGGCAAGGGAAAATCCAATAGGAAAATATCTAGATCCTTGTTTGAGGCACTTTTTGCTTTTTAATAAAAATATCTAAAAGTATCCTTTTCCGTCCTGCGTCGCAATTTCAAACTTGTGCGGCGTTTTTTGTTGCGTCTAAGCAAAACTATGCAAGGAGATGGAGCACTTTCAGCATTCTTCAGTGCCTGACTTCATCGTAGTCAGCAACTTTGACTTACGCTCTGGTTATTTAACATAGCCGTGGAAAATGGCCCATTGATAGATGATTTTCCCATTAAAACCTCCATTTATAAGGGATTTTCCATGGCTATGTTAAATAACCAGATGGTATCTATCCCAATGCAAGCTGGTAGTACTTCGCTCCCAAGTCCGACCGAAAATTACGGCTCCGTCCGGGATGAATGCGCAAGTTTGGACAGCCACGTTCTTTTTCGCACATCTCCGATCCGGTCAATTAAACATGTCTAAGACTAAGACTTGTGGGCGTAGGTGCTGCGTAGTTTGGCCCTTATAATTGCGGCGTAATTTGGCGTAACTGCGGCGGAATTGGACGCAACTGTCGCATAAGATGCTGCAATGATAGCTTTTGCTAATTGCACCTCTTTGCCTTGCAGCTAACTAAACAAAGTCTGATGGGTGACATGTAGCCGAGAGACTAGGAGGAGCTGAATGTAGAATCTGAATGTAGAATGTATAGTTGCTCGGCAGCAGCAAAAAATGCCATGTGCGGCACTTTTTTTGTCGTGGATCTAGGTGGACAATCCAAACCCGTGATTTTCCAGGTTAAATTACTGGAGGGATCTGGAGGAGGGATCACAAGTTTTGATGGTTCAAACCCAAATGGTTAAATTCCCTCATTAAGGTTGTTTAATCGCAGTGAAAATCCCAGTCCCATATAAATCCCATATAGAAGTCTTATATATTAAACTCATTTTGGCAATCGTATATAAGTTCTCCCAGCAGATCCCAAAAAAATATTGAAGTTTCGATCTCATTTTGTCAATTATCTATATACCCTCTGGTAAACGTTTACATAACTATATCACCATGTTATAGCTAGGTAAATCAACTATTTCTATGGACCATTTTCAAGTTCGCAGACTGTTAGTCATTGCCAGAGGGTAACAATTTAGTGATTCACCACTATTAACCATTATTAACCATTACTATCACATGTTTTTGAGGGTAAACCCATCTTATCTGGTTGGTGGTATACCTACCCCTCTGAAAAATATGACTTCGTCAGTTGGGATGATAAAAACAAAATCCCAACTGAATGGAAAGTCATAATCCAGCATCATAATCCAGCCATGTTCCCAGCCATGTTCCCAGCCATGTTCCAGTCACCACCAACTAGTTATGATACCGGACCACCATTCTTGTTGCTCAAACCACCGGATTATTAACCATCATTAACCATCATTAAACATCATGAAACATCATTAAACATCATTAAACATCATTAACCATCATTAAACATCATTAAACATCATTAAACATCATTAAACATCATTAAACATCATTAACCATCATTAAACATCATTAAACATCATTAACCATCATTAAACATCATTAAACATCATTAAACATCATTAAACATCATTAACCATCATTAAACATCATTAACCATCATTAACCATCATTAAACATCATTAAACATCATTAAACATCATTAACCATCATTAACCATCATTAATCATCATTAAACATCATTAACCATCATTAACCATCATTAAACATCATTAAACATCATTAACCATCATTAACCATCATTAAACATCATTAACCATCATTAAACATCATTAAACATCATTAAACATCATTAACCATCATTAACCATCATTAAACATCATTAAACATCACTAACCATCATTAACCATCATTAACCATCATTAAACATCATTAAACATCATTAACCATCATTAACCATCATTAACCATCATTAACCATCATTAAACATCATTAAACATCATTAAACATCATGAAACATCATTAATTAGTATTAACCGCATGGATTAACCATTCTTGTTGCTTAAACATCAACCATCCCATCTGGAATTCCCCCCGAGGCCTCCACTGGAAGTCCCATCTCTTGCAGCCACGCTCGCAGTACAGGGCCCAGCACTGGGCCTCCGCCGTGGCCTCCGGCGCCAGTGACGAGCAGCAAACCTCCTGGGGATCTGGGGCGTGGCAAGGGAATCTGCTTCAGGATATGCCATTTTTTCGATTTTGGATGCGATTTTTGTTGATACTCTTTTGGATGAATGGTTTGATAAAATGTTTGGTGATGTTTGATTGGTTTTTGGTTATGATAGGGTATCTATGGGATAAACCTACAGTGCTAGGGTCAAATGAAATGGGATGAATGGCTTATGGTCATCCTATGCCATGGGAATCCAACTATCATGGGGATTCAAATCCCAATGCACATGGATTTATGACCATCCCCTTAAATGATACAGTAGATAGGTCCAACTTTTGACGGCACATCTGATTTGAGTGGACTTTAGATGATTTTATGGGTGAAACATGGTGAGACTGACATCAGACTTTCTGTTCTAGTTCTTCTGGGTTCCTTTGACATTTTCCCGCTCCTGGAATATTCCAAGGTTCAAGGATGAGAACGACAGCGAGACATAGATCCAACAAAATATAGGGGACGTGTCCTGATTTTCCCCATATTACTGAAATGTTCGTACATGTCCCTATATATATACACAGTATATATAAAAATATGGGTGCTCAAGATATAGGGGCCATTTACTAAGCGCCCGAAAGATCTCCGCACCAACTGAGCTCCCTATTGGAGAGTGAATGAAGCTTCATAAGTTTTCTGCTGTCATTTTTTTTGGAAAAAACAAACTAGTTTTGATATGCTACGTATGTACTTTGACTACACCAACACTTTTCCCAATTTTGGGGCACATCTGTGGATGGGGTCGAAGGTTCGTCTTTTTTTAAATCGCTCCTGCGCCCTGACGCTTCACACCCAGTGCGGCATCCAAGAGGGAGCTGAGCACCGCCAATTTGGCCATTTCCTCACGGCGTTTCGCTGACCAATGGCAACAGAAATGTGAATATGGAACATAATAGAAGTAATAAAATAGCATAACTACTGGCATTTAGTGTAGGATTCCTTCCCAAGTATGATAAGTATGGAGTCACTCAATTTCTTGATGTCTCTTGTGCCATGGCACTGTGGCCCATCTGGCGTTCGAATTCAGTAGACGCATCTTTTTCCCACTCAGCCTCGCAAGTCAAATTTGGATCCATTTCAACAGATTTTTGGGAAGCTCCCGGATCTAATTTGAGTCAAGTAACAACAGGAAAGCAATGCAAATCCTCAGCTCTAGCGCTTCGCCAGAGGGTAGTCAAGCGCAGGGATCGACTTATTCTCATGTTTTCTCATTATAGAATGGAAACAACTGCAAGGATCAAGACACTATCATATCCGCCGACCCCGGCCTTGGCCAAGGCAGGGGCGGCGCCTGGGACCACCGCAGGTGTGGAACTTCTCCTTCTTCGCTTTCCACGGTCAAACCCATCTTGCAGCGATCAAGCTACATCAATAGCTTCTTATGGCCACTCTTGCAGGCAACAGGCACCCCAGCCAACATGCACTCCAGGG
>Ga0126342_10006859_pt1 | contig 20268 bp, 17 predicted proteins | sample Cyp1metagenome_FD_92528 | JGI IMG/M metagenome (GOLD analysis project Ga0126342, IMG submission 92528) | Coral microbial communities from Lord Howe Island, Old Settlement Bay, Australia - Cyphastrea 1 metagenome | ecosystem: Host-associated > Invertebrates > Cnidaria > Coral ...
GATTGTCAATTTTTTGGGATTTGTCAAAATCCTGTAATTCCACAAAACCTAGGTTTTCAATGGAAAACACGGCTTTCCATAGAGACCCTGTCTTTTTTGGGGTTTCGGATTCTCTTGGTATATATATAGAGAGTTATATAGATAGATATAGATATCCCCGGCAATCGAGCGTATGTAACTATTTCTAACATTCACATATGTTGCTTTTATTTCCCTCCGTAGGCTCTCACGACCTCCGTAGTGTCTCAGAACCGACATTCATATATGACTTTTTTGTTTGAAGTCATATATGACTTTTTGTGCCTTCATGACATGCCCTTCAAACCCCACCACAACTGAACAATAGCATTTTTTTCTGGCAGCTGACCGGAGTGGCTCGTTGCTACGGCCTTGGGTATAACTTCCAAGTCGAATGAGCCATCGACCCAGAAGCCTTAATTCCAAAAGACGCCTATGTACCTTTCGTGCGATCTGCTTCACGGATCCAACTGCGTCTTCGTCTTGATACGTATGCCAAAAGCGGCAATTCAGCAAGGTGGCTTTCATCTCCAAATTGATCTCTTGAAAAGCCTGGAATGTTTTTTCAATTTCGGCACATCACACCCCTTTCCAGCACTAAACATGTACCCCAAAAAACAGACATTTGTTCAGGAAAATCATGACACAAATCCATCTAAACATCAACCAAGCCAAAGAGCGTGGTGCTTAGGCTTTGATGGCCAGTGCAGTTCGTTTTTTCTCTGAGCTTCTCGAACCAACTTGCGATATCGATTCAAAAACCTTACAGCATGATGCAGGAAGGATCAGAAACAATATAGATTGAAAAGATTTGGACAGGCACATGGGTACTGAGCTATATTAAAACTAACCTTAAGGGAAGCAAAACCTATATATATATATGAACATCAATCTACAAGCCATCGATCACGCAAGAGCCATGGCCCTCAGAAAGCTGAATCGAGGCAGGGCACTGCAGTGAAGTGTCCCAGATGTCATCGGCTTGTTCTGGGGTCAGGTAGCGATCGGCCTGCTCAATCTTCGAAAACCAGAGACACATTGATGTGAGCACACCATGTATCATGAGAAGCTCTTGTTCAACAGCAATGCCCCCATCATGTCGTTCGGTGATCAGCTGGGCCACAATGCTCTGCAGGTAGCTAAGTAGTACCCTGCTAGCATATGCCTTTATTCGAAGTTCAGGAAATTCACCAGGTTTGACCAGCAGCAGGGCTGTGCAAATGGGAGGTTGGTAATGCCTTCAGGGAACTCAGCCAGTTCATTCAAAAAAAAGTTGATCTATATATACTAATTTATATAAACCTATGTGTTTTTGGTTCCCTTCAAGTTCTGAACAAAAACCCAAGCGGCACCTGATTTTGTGCAAACTGCACCATTTGTTGAATTCCCTGGTCATGGCAGATAGGTCATCAGCAAGTGAGTTGCTACCTGGGGGTTCGGCAGCAAGGGCATTAGTTTTGTTTGGGTCACCAACGCAAACCACAGTCTAGCTTATTAGCACCTTTTTGTTTGGAAAAAAAACACTTTTGCCGTTCATGACTACACATGCAGCCAGGATACTGAAACATCCATATTTGTATTCACGAAGCTTGTGAATGGTGCTTCCGTTCAGCCATTGTACAATACCGAGATTGCATGTATGCATGCCTGCAGCCAAATCATGAGGACAAAAGAAAAACATATATTTGGCTGAACACTAAAAGGTTTGTGCTAAAGAAAACATATTCAAATTTAAGATGAATCAGTCGAGGGTGCTACATGCCTTCAGCCAGTAGGGATGGAATCCTGTGATCGCCTGACGTGCTGCTAAAGAAAACAAAAACTTAAAACATCAATGTTGCACCTGCAGTGTGGGGATGCATGTGGAATGTTTTCAGTATTATGTCATAGCCAGGGAACACAAAGTGGATTGACATAGTTTCCCAGGCAATGAAGGTAAAATTCTGCAACGCTGAAGCGAGGAAACTGCTCCATAGCCCCAAAGTTGGTGTACCTGCACTATTTAATGTTGTTTGTATGTGTGTTTCCCCAGACTGTTGGAATTCTGAAAAAATGAAACAACATCAACATAAAGCTTACTAATCTGTCTGGATACTGATTTGGGCCCGGTCTGTTTGAAGCTACACAACGATGGCACAGGGCTATGGCCTTGTAGTTCCTTCTAAGACCCCAAAGTTCAAGGTGCCATTTCCAATCCCCTCTGCACTCCACCATTGCAAATTTGAAGGGAAAATTCCCCTTGCCCCGGCACCAGGATTCACCATTTGGCCCCACTGTAGGCATCTTGCCAATGTAGCTCACCTGTTGCAGGTGGATGAAAGCTGCATGTCAAATCTCTGTCACCGCAGAGGAGTGGGTTTGGGGAAAACAAAGGCATCATGTTTTGGGGGGTAAAGAAAATTAATAAAGCTAAGGCTGAGAAGCATTGAAGCTCCAAGCAATCACCCTGAGAATGGGATCCATGGTTTGTTGTCCCAATGTCAGCTCATAGCGAAGTACGAAGAAGGGAAATCTTGAGAGATCAAGTCCTAGGGGGGTGACGTGTACATGTGGTGTCAATACATTTTCTTGGGGATTCTGCTACATATTTCTTTGAAGGACCAAAAAAACATACACATAAATAAGTTAAGGCACGCATTGTGTTCTGAACAACGAAATTCAATAGCATCACAATCACCTTTGCACCAGCCAGTGTGTATTTTGCATCATCCCCAAATATACCTATTGGAATGTGCTTCCCCTCCTCAGCAGCCGGGTGATGGAAAGGGACATGATCTCTCCAGTGCTTCCAAAATGAAGTTACATCGGCAGACTTCCAGGAGATCTTTCGATTTTCCTGAGCATGAAGGCCGATGTGTGGGAACAAGTGGCAAGGGAGAAGGGATGGCTACACATGAGTAGTGACACAATTTTGAAAGAAATAGATCCAAGTGGCAACAAGGTAGCACAACAATTCGTGAGGCATCACCATCGGAACCCTCATAGTCGTTGTGGCACCCTTCACATTGGAATTCAAATCCTTGATGGGTATCTCCACAAAGTGCAGAGCCTCATGCTAGCTAAAAGACAAGGTGGTGGAAAATGAAAGCCAATTGTTTCCCCACAAAACGATTTGAAATTATAATAAACTATATGTTTCATTAATCACCAGCCTAGTTAATTCTGGGGCTGACAGCAAAACCCTGTGCTAGCCAAAGCCAGGCTAAGGCCATATACATGATGGGAGGTCAAATGCGTATCATGCTGTGGGAGATCATGCTGATTGATTTTGCAAATCATACCGAATATTGTCAAAGCCAAGGTACAAGTGGGAGGTCAAGGGCTCTCACCAAATCCCGTTCCACATTTCCAGGGAACCTTCCCGAGCATCCGATACGGCTGATTTTCTTTGTTAGCTCGCTGCAAGCTCCATTGCTTTCCTGATCCATGCAAATGGTGGTTTGGAGAAAAGCATCTCAGCATCATGAAAGGGGAAGCAATTACGTGTGCATAATTAATATCAATCCAGATTGAAAGGGGCAATGGGATTTGCTTTACAATAATAAGGATGTAAGTTTAAAAGAGCTGAAAACTATTTAGAACTTGGAGGAACCTAAGCCACATGGTGTAACACAGGTGCCTAAGATATGATTTCGAAGTAGAAAGTTGTAGTGGCCGAAGTGTCTCACATGATTAATGGAGAGGGGGTAACCTAAACATCATGCAGAGGCAGCATGGGTTATGTGTTTTATGAACTAACCAGTATCAAACATATTTATAAAATTATAACATGATCTGGAGAGCTCCCCCAAATGAGTGGTAACCGATACATAATATACAACAAAAAAAACTTGGTTGAAAATGAGCTGAGCTATGGTTGGGCCCAGTAACTTGTTTGCCAAATGCTGTAATATATTATATATATAATTGAGCTGTAGCAACACACTAACTTGGAGCTGGGGCACCTTCACGCAGGCTTCGGCTGCCTTCTGGAGGTCCAAGACCGATGCAGCCTGGGCTTCTCAGATCTGGATTGTGGATGGTGTTGTGTTATGGGCTGTAATATGATGTAATCAACTTCATCCCTTCAAAGACAAAATTTTGGATTGTTATTATGATATATATATATATATATATTGTTTAGATGTTCTTCATCATGCCACTCACATAGCATGCAACCATCCCCGCATGTTCACAATCCAAAACATGTTGCCACCAAGACACGCCACGACCAAGCGTCGACAGCAAGTGCTCAGCAAAGCTAGTATCTGCGCAGGGGGGTGAAGAATCACCAAGAGGGACTAACTTTTAAATTATTCTATTTCTATATAGGTTGTTGTGCTCATGTCATGCATGTGCTCCCATCAGAACCACAAAGTAGCACGGCACTGAGACCATGTTTTTGTCCTCGCCCATGGTGCATGTCCAGTGTCGATTGCTGGCTATGGGTCATCGCCCCGCAATAATGCAGCATGCATTGATTGCCTACCAAGTCCCGGGGATATAGGGCTACAGTGAGCTAAATTTTGATACGCAACATGATAACGAAAGTTGTGAGTATATATCTATATATAGGTGTAGTCTTTAAAAATAAGTTTCAACAATATAAACCAATAAATTGACTTCCAAAGGGCTCCCTGTTGATGCCCAACCCAGGTTCATGACCTATCCAACAGAAACACATGACCTAAGCACCGGATGGGATACTGTATTTCCACATCATCTTATTGGCCATGGTGGCCTTCATCATATCCAAAATCACATTCTCAGCAAGAATGCTAGTCAGTTGCCTCAGCCGCCTTTGGCAAAGCTTTGGCCTTGGCCTTAGGTTTCGGAACGAGACTTTTGACGCTGGCAGCTGCTGCCTTGTAGGCAGCCACAGCTTTCACCACATCCTGGGTTGGGCTCACAAGCTCTTCTCCTTCAGATCCACCAGCCAAGAAGCCCTCAGGGGTATTCTCAAACTTCTAGGGGGTGTTGTTGGATGTGTATGTGTCATGTTAGCGATGGATTTATTCTGGCATGAGTTGGGTTGATATAGATTAAACTGGAATAGGTCGGCCTCCAGTGTCGACCTGGTACCCTCAAGCGATTTCACATGCTTCTCCATATCTTCGACGGCGCACTTTCTCATCGACTCCGGCCTCAGGTTGGACAAGTCTACATGGGAAGTAACATGGTTGGATGTGCGGTCCCTTAGTCCTGGACACACCAGCCTTGACCAGCACGGGGCTCCAACCTCATGAAAACAACATCATTTCCAATTTGAAGTGATTGAGCGTTAAAATTCAATAATAGATTCATTGCAGATAAAAAGCTTTTGGCTTCCAGAATGCAATGCGCCGCTGACTGCATAGCCTCATGGGTAGACAGGTTCAATCCCAGATGGATATGGGACATGTAAAAACAAACTTTTTAGATATATATGAGCCATACAGCACAATTCAAATTTATCCAAGAGACTCCCTTGGCTTCTTGGATCGGGGTCTTTGCCTTTGGGGGCTTGTTGCTCATTGGCTTGGGCTTTGGTTTGGGCTTCGGTTTGGGCGCTCCAGGTGTTTCAGCAGGCTGGCCCGGGACCGAAGCTGCCGCCGGTTGGAGCAAAGTCGGGGTAGCAAAGGAATTTGGCATCAGGTTCAAAGGTTTCGACCTTAATTATTAATATGGCATCATGCATGGGATCATGGAGGGTATCTGAAATGAAGAAATGCTTTCCCACATATCATATTGATCCTTAGAACATGGGAAAATCTAATTATCATCAACATCAATATATATATATATATTCATCTTGGATCCAGACATCATCTCAGCAGCATGGCTGTTGCACAGCTCAGCATTCTTCGAAAGCTCCAAAGATTGGGCCATGCGCTGGTTAGACCGTTCCAGAGTAGAATCCCAACACCAATACATCTTCAATTCCTCAGATGATGCATAATGTGGGAGGGATAGCAGTGCCATGCAGCTAAGTGTCCTGGAAACACCCCTTATCTACGTATCCCCCCTTATTTTGCAAGCTAGAGACAGGGCAATCTGGATTGTATTCAAATTGCTGCTCCCGTTCCTGCAGCTGCAGATGATATAGTTTCTATCAAGTTGTTACCACCTTATTTTTAAATAATGGCAGTCTCTCTCTCTCTCCCCCTCTCTCAAAGTCTCAGTGCACAATATGAAGAAACCCATGACCATGTCCTTGGACTCCACAATTCCATTGACCAGCTGTTCGTTCCCATGGTACTTCTTCATCAGATCCTTAGATCCATCACACTTGCAGGTCAGTATAATAAAAATATATAATATATATATATTATGGTATCTTTTATTCTCCATGCGTGCATGCCAATAAGTCCATGTGGTTTAGTATAATTTTTATCAAAGACACATCCCGGCTCAGCAAAGAATATTGCCCCCGCCGTTCATGTTCTCGGCTGGCTCTGATGGATATCAACAAATTGCTTTGCGCCCAATCTTCTCCACTCTGCAAAAACTCCTCAAAAAGGAGCCATCTTTCCGCATGGCTGGCCTTCCCACCTCGGCTTACATGATGTCACACGATATTCACATATAAATATTACATACCCATATGTTGTATTCAAATAAAACATACCCATATTGAATATTCGAAGGAAACAATGAGTCATTGAATTTATATATATATATTTTCCCAAAAATAAACTTTGAAGGGCTTTAACTACATGGCCTCCAAGCCACCCTTGGCTTTGATCTCTTTGAAACGTTTGGAGATTTCTTCTGGGCATCGCTCACCTTATCACACAGTGGGTGTGCAGCTGTTGCAAGGTGTCGAGTATGTTTGATTCCACTGCATGGGGCAATGGAAAGCGAAAGAACCTATTTCTTTTGGTGCCAGTGTCATGTAGCTTGTGGAATGGAAGGGAGTGCTCGTGCATATGCATGGGGGCATGGCTATACTGCAATCAGGCAGTAAAAAGTGCAACCAAGAAGCTGGTAACCGAACGATAATAGCGCATGTAAGCATTTTTCAATGCTTTGCCATCATTTCCAGGTTTGTCCTCATCCACTGCATCCCCAGTCGCTTTTGCTGCTGGAGCTGCCTCTGCTGCCACCAATGCAGCCCCAGTGGTCGGTGTGCTGGGAGGCTCCCACATGTCGCTTGGAGTCAGCCCAGCTGCAAGCGCAGCTTCCCTGGACAATGGCACCCACACATCCTGTTCCACTCCAGCCAGGGTCATCACCACTGATGTGTGGGCACTCAGCTCCTTAGGGGCAACCCCCATGGCTGCTGACACCTCAGCAACTGGCGGCGGGGTGGAAGGTGGTGGGGGGCCGGAAGCTGGAGATCCATCAAGAAGGTCCAGTGTGGTCTTCCTCAACAGAGCTGCTTTCACATCTTCACTTGTGGGCCCAAAGTGATGTGCCTTGCCTGCGGGGGTTGCAGGAGGCACCGGCTCATTGCATGGTCCATCCTTCTCAGGCGAATCCCTCAAGGTGTCGTCCACATCATCAACTCCACCAGCACCTTCAGGCACCTCTGGGCAGTGTTCATTGACTGGGCTAGGGGAATACAAGGTAGGATCCCCCAGCTGATTCTCAACGAACGGCATTGGCGAGTCTGGGACCTCAACCATCTCAACCAGTGAGTGAGGCACCTGGCTTGATGTCGCCTGAACTGGCGCTGGCTCACTTGGCCCATCAGGCTTTGGGTCAACTGCAACATCCCCACCACTTGGTGGCACATCACTCACGTCATCCTTTTGCTCAAGTGAGCTTGCTGACCTCTTGTACTTGGACCAGTACGCTTTGTAGGCCTTGGCATGCTCACCATCTCCTTTGCATTCTGCATCTTCACCAGATGCTAACATCACAGGCTGTGGAGGTACCGCAGGCTCTGCAGGCACCTTGGTCTCCGGAGTCTTTCCATGTGGAGGATTTGGGCCACGCACATAGGTGTGTGGGACACCATTCTCCAACATAAACTCCTGCTCGAGCGTCAGGCTGTCCAGCTTGACCGGGTGATCCATGTTGTGAAATTGAATCCACAAAGACTTCGTCACAGGCTCTTCAGGCGCTGCAGAGACCTGAGAAGGTTTCTCTTCCCCAGCCAGCAACGGCTCAACTACTGGCACATGAGGTGTAGTGTCGGCAGACTTCTCGGCAACACTCATGATGAGTTCACCCAAGCACTCTGGGTTGGCTTTGAACACAGGGTTTCCTGCTAGCTGTTCGAGGGCTGCTTGAACCTGCAGTAGGGATCATGCAAGGCTACACTCTTTTTGGTGAAAAACTGTATGGGGCATGTGTGGCACCAACTTTTTTGGTTTGGTTTGACCAACCCTCCAAAAAGCTATACAGGCCAGTCACTATACACTATATAGTTGACACCCAGCACACACAAACACGTTTCTTTAAACAATATATATATATAGTTGAGTAAGTTTATAATATTTCTCTCTCCCTCTGCACCTGTAACTGTTTATAGCCCCAAACCAATCACACAGCCCACCCAATCCATATCACTGCCAAAGCACATCTGGTGGGAAGGTCAGAGACGCAGCAACAGCATGTGATGGTTTCGGAAGAGGAGGCACCGGTGGCAATGTCGCCTGCGAGCAACAGCAGTAAGGGATATGATTGGGATATAGAAAATAGTAAATCAAAATAATTGGATTGGGGGACCCTTTGAATGACTTTCATGATTCAGGGTGCTTGTTATAAATAGTTATATATGTTATTTCGCATTGTGTTTCTATGTGCCATGGGATCTTGGTTCTACATGTCTAATCGTGGATTCAAAGTGTTAACCAAGTGACCCGAGCATCCACATCCATGGGAGATGCCTCACCGTCACCTGTCAGGAACTCTAGAAAACAAAACAATTGTGCAAACACATGCAGGCTAACTAAATTGTTATTGATGGTTCATCATGATGTAGCAAATAGTTGCATCTAGCTGCATGTGTATCAAGTCATATCAAACCCATTGACAGGCCTGGTGTGTTCATCGATCCATCCAGGCTAGGGGGAAACAATTCCACAGGTGGCACCATCATAGTCGTAAGACCCTGGGACACATCATGAGATCCTGCAGAGCCTGATTCGCTCTTCTCGCTGCTGGTTGTCATGAACCGTTTGGGATCTGGTGAGATGGTATGTGGTGACGCACTAGTGGAGGCAACAGTGTCGGGTGACTTCTTCAACGGTCGTTTTGCGCCAAGAGCTGGTGGCGGGGTTGATAATTTGGCTGCCAAAGACCTTCTCCGGGACCCAGCTGACAGGGCAGCAGTTAAAGCCTTAGCCAATTGCAGAATAATGTTTATATATATAAGAGTTAATGCCAAAAACAAGAATATGTAATGTTGTATATTCATTTAGCCATGCCACAGCTCCCATTTCATCACCCAGCGAATCACCACTCATGGCTCCAACACTGCCGTAACTGTCCAACAAGCACTGAGCCACAAATCCTAGCCATGCACAAAAAAAAATCACGCAAAATCACGCGGAATCACGCGGGTGTTTTTCATATATGACTTTTTGTTCGTGAATGTCAGTTCTGAGGCTCTACATTTCTATGAATGAGGGTTCTGAGAGCACACATTCATAAATGACATTTTCCAGAAATCACGCGAAATCACGCGAAATCACGCGCCATCACGCGTGGGGTTGCATCTCCTTCTATAGCATCAACTTGCCCAGTTAATTGTTGATTGGTTCAAAAATAGAATACAACCCCACAGCATGGACTGGCCAGGTGACTACAGGGGGGAATTCCTCCTGTGTGGTTCCAGGTCGGGAGCCCTGAGCAACACATGAATCTGGGCATGGACCCTGAATTAAGAAAACTAATCCTCATATATATATGGATTCTATTAAAGAATCATGCATGGATGGGATTACAGAGGTAGGCCAGGGCAAGGGGAGAAGCGCCCTGCACAAGCTTCTTTCAAAAGGAACTCACGTAGACCATCAAGTTCAGCATGGCTCCAGTCGAATGGCGGCACCTGGGTAGATTTGTGAATCTAGGTCCCCACATGATCGGTTCACACCCCCCCAATTTCTTAAAGTGATCCTCATGATGCCAAATGTTAGGACCAATTTCTGAGTTTTTGGGGCATGCATGCATGTGATGTGAAACCCAAGTGGGCAACTACCCTAAATCCAGCCAAGGCACCAGGGGAACCAGTTTGCCAAGATCATCATGCGATGTAGGCATATCTAGCTCCGGAAGCAATCCTTCAGCCTCAGAGGACGTAACATGTATAATATATATAAATATTATTTATTGTAGATCAGGACATCATGGGGCCAAACTTTTACTATTTTCAGAGTGATATTGCCAAGCAACAAGAACTTTGGCATGCTGGTCCGCAACGAAGGAGGCAAATCCATTTGGGTATTCAGCTGATCTCTTCAATGATGGCCCACCACTCCTGAATGCATATACACACATATATATATAGATATATCTCTCTCTGAATATATATATATATATATATATATGTGTGTGTTTGTGCTTGATTTGCATTAATTTATCAAAGTTTTGAGTTTTGAAGAAACCAAGCCCCGGACACACGTACGCATCCAGAGCTATCCGTATAGCGGTTGACCATTTTCACATCATCCCCTGCATTGTGCTTGATCTCATCCCTTTGAGCCTTTGTCATTTTGTTCTCCAACAGGCAAATCCATTTCCTTGGGACACAACATGTATGATTACAACTTGACTATTTTGAATGCATACCCCAATGTCAGGATGGCTTCAAGCATAAGCTGCCCACGGACTTCCCAGAAGCCAGGACGCCTTCGGGCTTCCTGCTCCATATAATCCCATCCAACTGAGTGAGAGCAAGGGGGACATGCAGAGTGGGTTCATGTGCATGATCGATTGAAATCAGGTTGCTTGTGATTATGTCATTACTCTAAATTCTAAATATTAATATATATATATATATATTTAACCCTAGCTAAGTACCACACCCAGATCCAAATCCACCAAGCCACAATCTTCGAAACATCACATTGGCTTCCCCCATTGCAGCGATGCAATGTTGGAGATAAGGGACGAAGATTAAGCGAGATGAAGACGGTTGTTCTACCTGAGCATCTGGAAGTAGAAACATGATGATTTTTAGACGTTGATCATGTAAATTGAACAATTTTGCTGGGCATGTCAGGGTAATGTATACATACATTCATGTGGGTCGGGGCACTGGCATGGTGTGGTTTTGGTTGGGTGCCATGCTGTGGAAATCATGATCAATTGCCACAATCAGCATTACCCTTTTTTGTTTCCTTCGCACCACATCGATTTAAATAGGGCTGCATACCCAGTCTGCTGTGGACCCGGCTGCTGTGCAACCGCTTGGACGATCAGGAACAGGAAGGGCTCCCACTGCAGCTTTTCTTCTTCCTGGAGGATCTGGATCTGTCCCTGTCCCGTTTCTTCTCCTTCTGCTTCGCTGCCTTGTCTGATTTCTCCTTGTCTGACTTCTCTGGCTTCAACTTCTCGGCTTTGTCGGTTCTGTCCTTCTTCTTGATTGATCCTGGCTCAGCTTGGGCACCCACCTTTTTCTCTTTCGGTTTCTTTTCAAGGCTCTTTTCACGGCTCCTCTTGGAGACGTTACTGGCTGCAGGCTTCCCTTTCTCTACTCCCTTCCCACCCACTTGAGCTGCTTTGGATCCCCGTGCTGGAGGCTTATCTGGGGACCTTGGTGCCATAGTTTGTGGTGGAGATGGCATGGGAGGTGGGATCTCCTCCTGCAGCTTTGGTGGCGGAGAAGGTGGCTTCCCCTGATGAATCGGCGTCTGCTCCAGTGGGTTCTGCAGTGGGATCTGCTGGTTCAACTGTTTCTGGGGTGGCGGTGTCTTCGGTGGATATGGCATGGACTTGGATTGGATGGGCTTACCCTCCTCATGCTGAGCCTGCTGCTCATCGGTGTTCTTCCTCTGTTGTTGATCTTCATTTGCATGCCAATCATCCCAAGAAGAATTCCACCACTGGCCATCATGTGTTGGCGAGTATTCTTCCTCCAGCACATCTTCCATGTCATCCCCTGCATCGGCCTCCTCTTTGGTCACAGCCTTTGGTGGTGTGGGGGGTACATACATAGCATGTGCTGTTAAAGGCAGATCTGGGACCGGCACAGGGATGAGGACCTGGTTGTACTGTGGCGACCCCATGGAGGAAAGTACATATGCAGGTGGCTGGTAGACCTTCCCACGGTGGACATAGTGGGGATCACTGCATTGAGCATTCCACCAGTTCTTGCCAACCCTTGGTATGATTCCGGCGCAACGGAACTTTTTCTCCCATGGCTGAATAGAGGTGACTGGTCCACTCCATACTGACCGCCACCGGTGCTCATATGGTAAGTCATATTGGTTCCCCTGCATCTCATGCCAGTCATCCCCAGCCCACTTTTCCTTGGAAGAATCTCGTTGCCCTTGGTCTGCTTCTTGTTCTTCCTTAGGATAGGCTGATGGGCCCAGACCCGCTTGGTTGGAGGCTGGTCCACTTCCAGGTCCATGCTGGCAATGTTCCCCTTCCCAACCATAGTTTTGATGTTGAGGCTGCACGTTCCATTCCTTCTCCACTTCTGCCACTTGAGGTTGCCAAGGTTGATCTTTCTGTGGGTGCTGTTGCCATGCTGGATCTTTTCCAAACACGTGTTGGTTGGCGCCTTCTTCTCCATGCCTTTGCCAGTCACCCTTATCTTGTTGGTGCACATGTTGGTTGGCACCTACATGCTCCTCCTCCTCCCTTTTCTCGTGTTGCAATTGGGACTGATGTTGGCAATTGCCTCCACCTCCTTGCCAGGCGCCATGAGCTTGTTGTTGGGGAACATGTTGCGTGCGATCTCCTTGTCCATGCCCTTGCGAAGAATCATGTTTTTGGCCTTGTTGGGTCTGCCACCCCCAGTCACTACAAGCCGGTTGTGCTCCTGCTTGTGGAACGACTGGACCCAGCTGCCCTGCTTGTGCAAATGCATGTCGCATTGCAAGGAGGTACCCTTGTCGATACATTTCAGCCATCATGTTCTGCTCTGTTTGTCCCTGAGGTGATTGCCACACATCCTGATATTTTTGCTGGGGTCCTTGTTGCCACTCACTATTGGTATTTGTGGCTCCTTGACTGCCACCTTCCCACCATTCTTGATTACAACGGCCAGTGCCCCCAGCTCCAGCAGGACTACCAGCTGCAGCAGCATCATTGGCAGCCGATGCCATTGCTCAGACCAGGCTCGATGGGTTTTCTCAAACAAGGTTCCCTAACATGTGGGGAGTGGGCCATGGCATGACATTACCCTCATTCATTGTTCTGTTTCGTTGGATCACATGAAAAAATGCATTGCTGCATTGCATGATGATAAACACCATTTGACCCTGAAGGACGTGCAATGCAGACATGTGTCGCACCACATGCATGTTCAAATCCCATGTCACTACACTAGATCAACTATAACTTCATCCATGCCCATCAACACTATGGTGTTAAACCTCACTCACAACTTGGCCCGACCCCATTCCCACAATCTATAAGCCCAGCTGCTGTCCAAAATACATTCGTTGCTATGCATAGCAAGATGATGAGACTGAAGCGAGCTATGAGTAGGTTGGACACCTGCACCAGCTGCTGGCCTCAGCACATTGAAGTGAAGGCGCATAAAATAGGGGTTTCGAAGCATTCCGATTGTGGGAAGCATGAGGACCATCTGATCATCATCTTGTGGCCATAGACTGTGCATGGAGTGAGGATGTGGTCATGTCATGTGGTGGTAGTGTTGGAGTGATCATGTCATTGGGTGGTAAAATTGAGGTGATCATGTCATGTTAAAGTGGTGTTGGGGTGATCCTGTCATGTAGTGGTAGTGTTGGGGTGGTCATGTCATCGTGGTGTTGGGACGATCGTGTCATGTGGTGGTAGTGTTGGGGGGATCATGTCATGCTGCATGTCATCCATGGGTTGGCTAGGCTTTGGGGATCAGTTACACCTTTGAAGAGCCAAGATACCTGGATGACCCATTGAGCAAAGGTGCCGCCAATGCGTCCCCATGGACATGAAGACAAACCTTAGCTTAGCGATATTTTCCTCATAAATAAACACATCCTTCCCTTTGCAATAACTAAAATATAATAGAAATCTCAAAATTATATTGCCAACCAGTAGCCCGTTACACGGGTGTCCTCCGTGCATCAGGCCCCCTCGACGAATTCTCAACGTATCTTTGATGGCGACTATGAGGCCTTCAATTGTTGTCAAGTCGTTGCAAGAACCAGCACGGCCAACTTTGTCGAACCATTGCCTCAGCATATATGCTGTTCAATAATTTTAAACAGAACAGTGTAAGACTCAAGATATGACATAATCATGTTGAGCCCCTAGCGTTCGATATCCTCGTCGGCCTTCAGCATGCTGGAATGCAATATTGCTGAGAAGAAACCACATGTTAAGTTTTTCATCAGTATGAAACATATACATACGTACTGTAAATAAGGACCCAGCGTAGCTCTTGATGCAAGGCACCACATCCAGAAAACATCTCGTAGAAGTCGGTGTCCTTAATTATTATCTATTTATGCGGTTCTATAGATCATGATGCAGTACAGTAGGTAGCAGTCAAACAAACCACACTAGCTGAGACTTGATGGCTGAGACAATTGCAGGCAAGTAGCACGGGTCCAAGATATTCCCTCTTGAGCTGCTGTTTGACTTATCCAGTCAGCAGCATGCACCCTTAAAAGCGGATTGCAAATATCAGCCCATGACTTTCATGCATGTGGGGACCCAATATAAATGGGGTCAAATGGGGAAACATGTCATGGAGATGGGTCATACATCCAAGGAACCGAAATGCAACCTAGAAACAGGACAGGTGGTCCACCCAAAAGTAGTATAATGGCCGCTGCCCGTGCTGTCAAGATTGCAGGATACCCAGCGATGCAGCGAGCTTTCGACTCCATGCCACCCGCAGCAGGAGGCCACCAGCAGGGCCCAGGGTTGAAGCTTGTGATGCTGAGGTATTACAGGGGTTAATTCATGAATCAGGGATATGTGTAATGAGGCACAACATTGCAACATGGTTTAAAGAATTCAAAGCATCCAACAATTTGATGATCTTTTTTCCCCCTCAAATTGCAGTCTTTGCAGATCCTTGGGCTTCCATGTTGGAATTGCAGTGGGTACATGGGATTAACACCATGGTATGCCACCCAGTGCGCATGTAATCACACGCAGAGCCCCAACTACGCTAGCATGCCATTGCCAATGACCCGAAGACGATACTTTAAAACCTAATGAGTGCTAGTGCTGGATATCGATGTATAATATATATATATATATATAATATAACCTGCATGAACCTGTAGATGTATGTATATATATATTACCTATGGCCAATTGGCAATGGTCTTGGTAAGCTGCCATGCAGCTGTCAGCCCACCTCGTTTTTTAACGGAGACTGTGCAGCCACTAGATCCATTCAGTGTCAAGCCATCAGGCAAGACCCTGTCCTTGGGTACGCCATATATGTAGAAGCTTCCAGCCATCCACCTCAGATGTCAATATCGATGCCCATGGTTTTGTTTTGTTCTTATTTTTTCAACATGCATGTAATATTGAATTCATGTCATAATTCCAATGAAGGCACAACACACCAATGGCACAGCGAGACTGATCTCGATCGGCAGCCAATGTGTATGACTTTCGATCACCATGATATTCTGGTGGTACTGGCACCCCAGCTTCTTTGAGCTCCAGCTCCTAAAGAGCACCAGGGACTTATACGTACGTAAAGAATTGAAACCATCTCAAGCAGCTGAAGCTATATTATATATATATAATTATATGGTGGTATCAGTCCTTCTTGGCCCAGGCATCTTTCAATGCTTTGCTTGCTTCATCCTTGTCTGCTGGCTCCTTTGCCTGCTTCCTGCTCTTGGAAGGCCTCTTGTTCGGGGATGGGTTCTCGGTTGGGCCGTGGGCATCGGGCTGTGGGGTGTCATCCTCCTTACACACATCAGGTTGTGGCTCGCTGGGTGCTGCTCCTTCCTTAGGCTTCCTGCCCCTTCCCCTTCCTTTGCCTTTCGGCTTTGATGCCACCTCAGAGACCTCATGTTCTCCGGCAGGTTCTGCCCCTTTTCCCCGGGCCCTTTTGCGGAAAGCATCCTTCACCTTAGAAGCAACCCAATCACTATTTATATTTCCACATACCTAATACCATGTACAGCAAACCAACAGCAAATAATGCAGTCAGTCGCTTTGGCTTGTGCTCGCACGAGGTCCACATCGGAACCATCACCATCACCATCGCACAGGTGCTGCACTTGGTCCTGGTGGGGACAGAAAAGTAAGATCCCAACTGGATTGCACGGGGCAAACAGCTCTAACTCATGAGGCAGTATATATACTAGTACATAATAATTATATATAAAGAGATTGGTGCTACACAAATCTGTATGGCCCAAATGAAGTGATGAGCCCATGATACATGTTATTAAATAAAAGTATAAACGCCAATTCCAATCCAGCAGCCACAAACTGAATACTCCTCCAGGGATTTGTCAACAGCAGCAATGCCACAGAGAAGCGGTTTGGATTCCTGCCATAGGGGCTTGTATGTGCAATATTATATCAAGTTGGAAATCAATTTGATATCGATGAGAACTGTTGTAATTTAGAGCATTGCTCCTGGGAAGCCTGTCGCCGATCTTCACGTTTCATGGGTTCCGGTTCTGGCATCACCTGAATACAGTCACATGATTATGAAACCTTTCTTACTGGGCCCCACTAAACCACACCTCAACACCAGGTTCAGGGAGTTCAAGAGGTAGAGTCTCCGTTTGATCAGGGTGTTGAAACAGAACCTGTCCAAGAATGAGATCCCAATGGTGGCTCTATATATAGGCAAAATGTCCCAATATATATATATATATTATGATATGCAGCCTTCTTCACATCACAAGTCTCAGGCTCGGAGCTCATTGAGCTGGTCATCTCCTGAATGAATAGTCGATTGAGAGGGGGTGCAGGAATACACACGTGTATGGCTTGACAATTAAAGCTAGCCTCAGCATCATCATCATCACATGCATCCTCTAGAGCCACTTGCTGTGCTGCAGCGACATCTGAGCAGGAGGGAACATGTGGCTGGATTTTCATGTTAGTACACAAGGTCGTGCGATCCAAGCTATACAAAAAAAATAATGCCTTGTCCACTCTCCACCAGTGCCATCTGGATGACCTTCTTGATAAGTGACACAGCTTTCTTCCTGCCAAATGGGATATGCTTTGATGTGATGTTGTTATTAAGAACATTCTTTTCTAGGAATCTGGGAAAGTGTAACCAGCCTGGAGCCTCCAGCTCTGCTGGCAAGGTTGTACCCATGGACAACCATAGCACGGCAGATTCCACCTGTCAATCCAGCCCATGCCTGCAGCAAGTTTCACACCATCCAAACATATCTCAAAAGTAATGGTACTATATTATATGTATATGGAAGGGTTTCAGCAATGTATCCAGCCTTGATTTGCTTCTTCTTGGTAGATCGTGGAAAGAAACCATACCGCAGTGCGCAGGAGTAGAACACTGCCTAGGGCATTCATGAATCATATCATCATTGTCATCGTCGTCATCATCACCATCATCATCATCATCATTATCATGATATTATATCATCAGCATCATCATCATCATCACCATCATCAGACAAATATCTTGACAAGGTTGTTCAACATGCCCAGACTAGCCTTGAAGACTCCCTGATGCGGCGTTCGTCCCAATGGAGCAAAAGTGCCATAGTACTCCACCAGGAAACGCCAGTTGTACTCCAACTTGGCACAGCTGGGGCCCATGGGAAATTTAGATTTTTTGGGGGAAAGGTAATGTGCTTATATTTAAAGAAATGGTCTAAGCAAAGGGCAGCTTCCGCAGACTCTACCCCATTGCTGTCAAGCTGAAAGACTTTTGTCTCCTGGTTAGATGTGCAGTTCCAAACACCCAATCAAACTCACACCATGAAAAATGCTTAACTCCGTGATGTGGTCCTGAGAGTCTCTGATACTGGGAATCCGAAAGGGGTCCGCATTGAGCCACGCAATGACAAGATCTTCCAGAAGATTTGTCTGAGACCTCTTGATGTCCTTCGCGCTAACCTCAGTTCAACTTAATAAGGAAAAAATGGGGCATCATGTGATTAAACAAAATATTATAGTGCATCAATATAATTCCATCTAGTGGCAACAGCAAGGCTATCCATCGTGCCATCTAAAGGAGCTAAAGGAGATTCCTGGTCATGAGGTGCCATTGCAGCTACAGGCCGTCAGCTATCAGGGCAAAAATAGCTACAGGTCAAAGGATGGTGCAAGGTTGCAAGTACCACTAGTGGACATACACAGGGCATATGGGACATGCGTAATGTGGGGATGTGCATGGAATGAGGGCATGTCCATGGCATGTGCAGGATTGTGCAGGGCATGTGGGGGGATAGCGCCTTCAAACTGCTTCGCAGTACTGGGAACATCAGGAGCAGGAATAAGTTGATGCTGGCCTTGTGGCACGACGTTTTAACGTGCCACTCATGCGCAATTTTGCACATTAATGCGCAAACATAAACAAAGGCATGCATCTGGGCGCCTGGCAAAGTGCAACAGCCCTCTTCATGCCCAAAAACAGCACGCCAAATCATCCCCATCATGGCATGCGGCAAAGGGAGACAGTGTCAGCACTGATAAAAATGTGCTATTCTGTATAAATTCGATGTTTGTTTGCCGAAAATTTATCATTATATGGCATATATATAAGTGAAATCAAAAAAAATATAGTTATATATGAATGTGGCTTCTGAGAACCAACATTGAAAAGTCATATGTGAATGTAGGTCCTCAGAGCCGACATGGGCTCCGTGTGTTCTCAGAACCGACATTGCAATGTAAGAAACTATTCCTGACACAGATTCCCAGGGTATATACATTATGTTTTACATTATGTAGATGTAGATATACATTAAATTATATATATATATATATATATATTATTTTTTGTATTTACACACACACACACTCTAAATATATATATATATATGCTAGCCCCCCCCAAGATCTACTTTTGATGCTCTTCTGGAGACGTACATGGTCAAACTCAATGAATTTGAATGGAAATTCTATTTAATTCATTACATTCATGTAATTGATTTAATGAATTAAATGAATTAAATAGAAAGCCTATTTAAGTCATTACATTCATTTAATTCATTGAATTGATTTAATGAATTAAATGAATGAAATAGAAAACCTATTTAATTCATTAAATTCATTTAATTCATTGAATTAATTTAATGAATTAAATGAATCAAATGGAAAATTTAATTAATTCATGAAATTCATTATTAATTAAATGAATTAAATGAATTAAATGGAACATCTATTTAATTCATTTAATTCATTTTATTCATTGAATTAGTTTTATGAATTGAATGTTAAAAAAAAACAATGGAAAACCGTTTCTGGAATCTGGGGACCCCAGGAATGAAATGAATTAAATGAATTAAATGGAAAATCTATTTAATTCATTAAATTCATTTAATTAGTTGAATGAATTAAATGAATTAAATGAATTAAATAAATTAAATGGAAAACTGTTTCTGGAATCTGGCGACCCCAGGAATTGAATGAATTAAATGAATTAAATGGAAATCTTTTTAATTCATTTAATTCATTTAATTCATTTAATTAGTTGAATGAATTAAATGAATTAAATGGAATATCTATTTAATTCATTAAACTCATTTAATTCATTTAATTAGTTTAATGAATTAAATGAATTGAATGAATTAAATAAATTAAATGGAAAACTGTTTCTGGAATCTGGGGACACCAGGAATTAAATGAATTAAATGAATTAAATGGAAAATCTATTTAATTCATTTAATTCATTAAACTAATTAAATGAATTAAATGGAAAATCTATTTAATTCATTAAATTATTTTAATTAATTGAATGTTATTTCATTTAATTCATTAAACTAATTAAATGAATTAAATGGAACAGCTATTTAATTCATTAAATTTATTAAATTCGTTTTTTTAATTAAATGAATTAAATGGAAAATCTATTTAATTCATGTAATTAGTTTAATGAAGCTAGCTATTTTCCATTGAATGAAAGCCAGAAAAGGAACAATCACATAGACCCTATAATACCCTCTATTTGCTCTCTGGATATTTCATAGCTAGCTCCTCAGCTGTCTTACTTTATACTTAGAGTTTTCTTGATTTGGGTTGAATCTTAGGAAATAC
>Ga0126342_10006860_pt1 | contig 20268 bp, 24 predicted proteins | sample Cyp1metagenome_FD_92528 | JGI IMG/M metagenome (GOLD analysis project Ga0126342, IMG submission 92528) | Coral microbial communities from Lord Howe Island, Old Settlement Bay, Australia - Cyphastrea 1 metagenome | ecosystem: Host-associated > Invertebrates > Cnidaria > Coral ...
AATCAACCCACATTTGCTGCAGTACATCCGAAGTTGGCAGTGGCGATCTCAGGAAAAGAATGACTGTGTCTCACACCTGTCCAAAGCTTTGAAAGCAATGTATGCGCGATGAGGTAAAAAAAAAAAGTTACTTCGGAGACCCCTCTTGGAAGATGCATTTTGACAACCCTCACGAAATGCAGGTTTTTAAGGCGTTGTGCGTTGAAAAACGCGCGACGCCCTCAAGAGGACCTTCCCTAGTATATCCCATAAATTCCCATTAAATCTCATTAGATTCCCATTAGTATAATAAAAGTTTATTGGATTTTATGGGAATCGAATGAGATTTTTCGCATAGACAAAGATGGGATACCCTCCAGACAACCGGAAGTTTTCCCCCTCCATGTGTGGAGTTTTTTCCATGCGAAAACCATGGCAAAATATAGGGAAATCCAGTGTCAATGGAGGTTTTGAATGGAGAAAAATCATAGGAACATATAGCGGAGGGTTATGGTAGATTCACTAGGGCTTATGGTAGATATATGGGTATGGATCAATACCTATTAATACCATTTTTAGGGGGATGAACATCCATTTACCAGCTATTTTGATGTTCACCAGGGGTACAAGGGTTTTGACCCATCCCCATATCATGATATATCGACGTCGTAAAATCAGACGATCTGAATCTGGTGAGCTCCGTCCTGAACGCTTTATTTTTTAATCGATTGAGAAAACAACCCTCGTGCAGGTCCTCAGCGAATTTCGGCAGGTCTGAAGTGGCTCTCAGGTTCTTCAACAGTCTATGGACTACCCTCTGGTAAGCATACAAAAAAACTATGGAAAATCACCATGTTCAATGGGTAAATCCACTATTTCTATGGTCATTTTCAATAGCAAACTGTTAAATTACCAGAATGTAAATTGTCCAATATCAACAATCTATGTGTTTTTTCTGATATTTTCCAAGAATCTATGCTTAATTTTTTTAATCCAGCAGCTTTCTTCGCCAGCCTTGCAGGTTGGGTCCCATACGCGTAATGTGGGTAAAAAAAAATCAGGTCATTTTTACCACCCGTGACTGGGAATGGTAACCATACAAGGTGGGGCCCCCAAACGTTATAAGTTGGTTTATAGCCCCATCTAACTATGGTTATAACTACCATAAACCCTAGTGAAATTGTAGTTATAAACCAACTGAACGCTATCTTGGGGGCCCCACATTGTACCACCTATAAAAATGGTGATCACTGGGGGATGGTAAACATATGTAAACATGGCAGCCAGTGCTACCCACATGAAAATTATGTTCCAAATGAAATCATGTGTTGGTTCATGTTGAATTTGTATCTGTTTCATGTTTTCATAACCCATATGCTCCATGTATGGAATATTTACCAACATTTGCCCTAAAAATCACCCAAATGTAGTTAAATATACCATACATGGAGCATCTGGGTAATGAGACATAAACCCAGCGGGCCATTAACAAATTTACCACGCACTAATGCGGTAAACCCAATGCCATAAAACTACCGGCATAGGGGATGATTACCCTTTTATAGCTCGTAAAAACGCTATTTTGGGAATTGTTTATTATTGGGTTTACCACATTAGATAAAGTAAATCCTGTTTTGCTTCAAAAGCACACCATTTTTTTTTGGAACCAAGACATGTTCAGCAGAGTCCTTAAATGTTCCCAAGTCTTCTCCCACATTTTCCTAACATGGGTATGGGTCAAAATTAGGTACCGCAATAATTGGATGGTGAATACTAAACTAGACTAACATCTGTGGTCCCCTAGGTCTTCCATTTCGACCCACATCCACATTTTCCTAACATGTTCCCCACGTTTTCCCCACGTTTTCCCAACGTTTTCTTCCCGTCTCCCCGGCTCCGCGGCGCTCCGCGCGCGACCGGCCTGGCTTCGCTTCCAGGTTGATGCTACAGAGTGCCATGGGGCTCTCTGCGCTGCCGCTGAAGACGGTCAGGGCGGTGGGAGCCACAAAGGACCTGGGGCTGCGAAAAAACCGGAGGATGCCAGAGATTTTTGTCGAAAAAAAGCCAGGGTTTCTTGCGAAAACTGATGATTTCTGGCGATTTTCTTGGAAAAACCCGAAGGTTTCTGGGGATTATCTTAGAAAAACTCTGGATTTCTGAAGATTTCGCCGTGAAGAAACCGATGATTTCTGGCAAAAACTGAGGATTTCTTGTTCATCTTCAGCAAATCCAAGATCAACTCAAGGTATTTTTGATAGCTCAAGTGAAATATCAACCATGACATCCTGGAAAACACGGTACACACAATGTGGCGCCCTGCGGTTGTGTTTGTAGTATCAAACTATATATATATACCATCATGAACCACAGTTACAGTTACATATAGTTATATTGGTTTAAACCAACTTACCTAACATACGTTGTTGCTTACATTCCAATTTTCGTGGATTAAGCCAGAATGTTTGTTCATTAGTTCATAAATTCCATTTTTACTGCTTAAACCAAGTTAACCCCCTTATTCATCTTTGCCAGCAAGCATTGGAGGTATGGGAAGTAAGGCGGCCAACTCACGAAAAAGATATTTTAACCCCCTATTTCTCCAGGTATTCTTCCAAGAATTTGGTGGGTAAATCACATGTTTTCTTGAGTTTGGTGATAAGACCCAACGTTTTGCTAAAAGAAAGAGGGTTTTTGATTCTTTCTGATTAAGAATTCGTTGAAATATGTTTTTTATCCTCTCAGTTTCACACCCCAAAAATCAGTTGAGAAACCCCTTGGTACTCAGACACGCGAAATCCCGGAAGAACTCAGAGGTTTTTCGGCTGGGAAAATCTAGATACCAAAAGACGATTCCAGCATTAGTTTAAGTACCCATCCAGTTGGCTAACAATGGTTAATAATGGTGATTAATGATAATTAATGTTGATTAATGGTGATTTTCATGTAGCCATCCAGTTGGCCAACCTAGATATAGTGGCGATATTCCAGAAATTTCTTCCATTCATATTCTACCAGCATTAAGCCCATTCTTGTGGTAAACCCAATGCCGTAAATTTGGTTTATTTTGGGGATGGTTTATGGCATTGTTTTTTGCCACATGTTAACCCTATTTAAAAAAAAAAAAACTGGTGGTATCACTAGAGCATATTACAATAATGATAACAATATATATATAGTAATAACAATATATAGTAATAACATGTAATAACCATATAATAATGATAACTAATAGATTATTGGTACAATAATAATATGATACAAGTCATGTTCCCCATATTCCACAAATATTAAGTACCCCCAAACAAATCCCTGGTGTCAAGGAACGAGGAATCGGTGTCAAAATCTGCCTTCCTAAGAACCTGGGCGGCCCCAGGAGGTGAAGGTTGATAAAGCACTGAGAGGGTTGATAAAGCAACCAGATATCTGGGTAAATTATGGTGAATCTATGGTGAATAATGGTTAATAATGGTTAATAATGGTGAATCTATGGATAATATATGAGATGATATCTGGGTAAATTTCATCACGACCGAACCCTGTTCTCCCGAACCCTGGAATCATGGTTTATGTTAAGGAAATCATGCCCTTTTATGGCCTTATTTCAGGTTAGTGAATTATTATAATTTACCCAGAGATATGTTGATGAATGGGGTTAACAATGGTTAATCATGGTGATTAATGATCATTAATGGTGATGATACCCTGCAAAACATGACCTAAATTCTTAGCTGGTGAGATAGTAGATAATCCCATACCAAAAGACTTTTCAGGATTAGTTTGTACCCATCCAGTTGGTTAACCTAGCTTGAGGATGTAGGCCAGGGGTAAGTTTGATGATTTGAACCGCCATGTTTGTGACGGGAAATTTTTGGCCCCTAGAACTATGGTGAAATATAGCCATTCATGAAGTGCAGCAAACTAAGGTTTTGGCACCCAGACTGTTTTCGGCAACCCTTACAAACCATTTTAGTAGTTAAACATAGTTTGCAACCCATTGAGTTCGATGATTTCGCTATATTTGCCTATGAAAAATGTTCGTTTTTCCAATCATATGGGAAATGCTTAGAATTTGCCAACACATCCCATGATTTCCCCATTGAGTTCGATGATTTCCCTTTTTTTTTACCTATGAAAAATGGTGGATGTCCAATCTCTGGCCAGGCTAGGCCCGGAAATCCCCATGGTTGGCCGAGCCCCGGGACGCTGCCCCTCTTGGCAGAGCTCACGTCACTCTTGGCCGCCGCAAACTTGTTGACCTCCCGGAAAATACGGGGGAGATCCTTCGTGGAAACTCCTCCCACTTAATCACTTAGATCATAGGAAAAACCATCGCAAAACCATCGCAAAACCATAGGAAAATGGTGATTTCCATGGAAAGTCGATATGTTCAATGGATTTTCACGGGAAAATTTCACAGAAGAAAAAAAAAAACATTGAAAAACCCATGGAAAAATCCATGGTTTCCAGTGAAGATGTTGCCCAAGACACCAATCAAAATTGACATCCCACTTAATCAAATCCCATCCCCACCATGGCACCATGGATTAGGGGTCCCAAAATGTCCCAAAATGTCCCACATATATGGTTAGAGTTCCCTACATCCCCCATGCTTTCTGGGGCATCTTTAATGTTGCGGGGCATGGATTAGTACCTGCTGAGGGTAACCTTCTGCCCCAGTTATAAACAGAGGATGATCCTTCAAGTGGTCAACGGAAACATCTTTGGATCTATACACACATAACTAATGAACGTCAAAAACTGTATTACGCAAATCTTCGAAAAAATGCCGAACAGCTTGAAAACCCAGGATATTGGTTCGATGATATTTACTTCATGCTTCCAGGTTTCAATCATGTTCTATCTATATATGTTGGGCTTGCTACAAGTCCAAGTTCGTGAGGTTACACCCCCGACCAAACAAATTGAGTGTACTGCCCCACTCTGGACATCCATTTGCGCATGTTCATAGACCATAGAATGGAGGTATTTATATAATATGATCGAGGGATGAGATGGGTATGGGCCAAATTGAGTACCCCCATATTTGGATGGATGAAAATAGATGAAAATCTGACCCATGACTTGTAGGATGGCAATAAAATGATGATTTTACATAGATAAAATTACCCTCTGGTAAACAAACATAGCTATATTACGGACCCATGACTTAGGACCTAGGCCCACATAGTGACATAGTCCTTAGTCACTGGTACGTAATATATTGAAAATCACCATGTTTAATTGGAAAATCCGCTATAAATTATTTCTATGGCCATTTTCCAGTTCGCAAACTGTAAACGTTTACCAGGCCGGGTAATCTCATCCCCCATGTTTGTTTACATCCATTACTAGAGGCTAATCCAAAAAGAATTTGGCCAGGTCCCCAAGGTTAATATAGGGAAACCACCTATTGTTATCACCCATATTTTCCAGTTCGCTTTTTGTATGTTTACCATTGTTTACCATGTCCGGTATGGCCCTGTATGGCATATTATGGCATTTTATGGCATTTTTTGTTGCAGATCCCAAGAAAAGTTGTTTCGCACCTGGAAGTGATGGTCCCTGGGGAGCTCTTCGGTCAAAAAGAGAGTCTCCCCCTCATTGTCTTCCATCAAGACCAGTGCAAAATCATCCTGGCACGGTTGATCAGCATCGGGATCGATCTTTGGGAGTGTTTTTTGTGATTTTAGGGTGATTACCCTCTGGTAAACATACAAAAAACTATTGAAAATCACCATTTTCAATGGGAAAACTCACTAATTTTCAATAGCTATGTTAAATTACCAGAGGGTAACAGAGATTTTAACCATTGAACATGGTGGTTCCAATGGTATTTCATGGGGATTGAATGGGATTTGCGTGGGATTTGATGGTGATTCATAGGGTTTTTGAACCGCCCAGAATGGGATGTATCCGGTAATTCAACCTACCAGTATGGAAAATGGATGAACATAGCCCACTTAGCTCCATGAGTTCTGCTGCTTTTATTTAAGGGCCATGTGAAATTCGTCGATCTACTTTTTCATAGAATTGGATGATGGGAAAATTTTAAACCGGAAAGCCCGATCAATTTGATGGTAAAAACCCATGGGTTTCCGGTTAAGATTTTCCCCAACAAACCAATCCAGTGACTTTTGGGTTGCTTTCTCCTGCAGTAAACATAGCCATAGCTTTGGAAAATTCGGGAGAAACCCTAGGACATGATCTGCATGCTGGATTTTCCACACGTATGTTCGTTTATTGGAGGGTATATCCCAAGACACCTTCGCCCAAGTGTTTCAATCGTGAAAAGATGTGAAAACTATCTAATCGCAAAATAACGTAAGGTTTTTAACAGGCTAAATTATGGGTAATTAGTCTAATATAGAACACCAAAACGATTCGAAACCAGAAAATCTACCCTTCACTAGTTGTTTTACCCTCGAAATCACTCCAAAAAAACCTCCAGACACCTCGGTTTCAAAGCCACACCTGGTCTCCGTAAATTCCCACAAAGGCGCAATCTCCTGGCGACCAAAGTCCGAAGTTTTTTGCCAGGAAAAGCCATGGAAAAGCCATGGAAAACCCATGGAAAACCCATGGAAAACCCATGCGAATTGGCCCAAAATGATGATTTCACCGGCGGATTCAGCGAGGCCATGGATCTTGAGCCTTCTTTAAGCCAACTTCGAAGAGGATCTGGCTAAAGCAAGAAGAACTGATCTCATTAGATTGGATTCTTGTGACTGGCAGGGTTTTTGACCCATGATTTTTAGCACAAAGTTAGGGTTGGATAAACATCCATTTACTTTCCGGAGCTTAGTAGGGAATGGGGGGGAACACATGCATGTCCCAATGGAAAATCCACTACGACCGGGGGATCTTTGTTGGTCTTCACTGGGGTAGGCTTTTGACCTGTAGCCAACCAGCAAGAATTGGACCAAAGCAACAAGAATTGGGATTGTTAATGGTTATATCTTGGGATTTATTGTAATTTGGGATTCTTAATTGACCATATCAAACATATTGTAATTGGGATTTACATGTGATCTATATTACAATATGACGTTTGATAGGTTGCTGATGGTTTAGATTAGGGCTATGTTTTTCGGGGCTGAAAACGGTGGATTTAACTGAGTAAACCTCGGTAGTATAGGTAAGCTGGCTGGAAAGTAACTAGGCGAACGATTTGATTTACGGTGGATACCCTCTGGTTATGTCAAAATAGCTATTGAAAATTGCCATAGAAATAGTGGATTTACCCATTGAAAATGGTGATTTTCCATAGTTTTTGGTAAGTTTACCAGAGGGTCTCTATATAGTTCCATGATATTCCATGGGTGTCAAAGCTACAACTCACGCAGCCCTTCCTGTATGTGAAATGCCAAGCATCCGTGTACTGGGCCCAGTTCTAAGTTGGTTTATGTTCATTCGTCTAAGTTTGGAAACTCTAGAGATACATATCCCCCATACCCTCTGGTTATGTCAAAATAGCTATTGAAAATCCATTGTATAGTTGATTTACTTATTAAACATGCAGATTGTTCATAGCTATGTTAATTTACCAGATGCTATTTTTTACCCAAAAGTTAGTGAAATAGACTCACTTACTGATCCTTTGGGAGGGGAAGGGAGAAACCCACTTTAGCAGTGTTCAAAATCCGAACGACATTCCCGTTCCTGGATTATTACAATCCCCAAAGATCATTAAATATCCCAAATTGTTGGTATAGTATAATCCCATATAAATCATCAACCAAAAGTATAGTATAATCCCAAAATTGGCGAGTGTAATCATATATAATCAGATAATCCCATATTGGCTAGTATAATTCCAAAATCCCATTTGAGCCATTAAAAATACCCCTATCCCATCTCATTATACTAGTTGGTTGATAGGTTTCCCTACTATGGGTTGTCATAATCCCCAGTAAACCAGGTAGTATAATCCCCTATAGCAATCAATTAACCAGGGTAATTCCAAAATCCCATTTGAACACTGCGAACGCCATCGGCCATCCCGCCTGGTGCTAAAGCGGCCGTAAGGCGCACGGCCAACACGGCCAAGCAGCTGAGCAGTGCCGACTTCAGCATGGCCAATGAAACCTGGAATCGTCCAAGAAATACGGCCGCAAAACTAAAACGGTGATTTCATGGTGATATCATGGTCATTGAATGGTGATTATTGATATTATTGGTGATTTATAATAATAGGATTTAGTTAACATTAGTTAACTATGTTGGTAAAGACAACTCCAACTTCACTATGGTTTATGGGCCCTGCGTTGTGGAGGTGATGTTCAAACTCTCCAAAAGGGGACAAATAAAACAACGACTGAATTCTTGCGCAGGGAATGGTCCAAGAACAGAACTGGACTTTGCGATTGTATTTCCAAAGGGTTCAACTGGGTGTCTTCGTTTCTTTACTTTTTTTTGTTTTAGATCACTTTATCATTATCCTCTGGTAATTTAACCATCTGTACTTCAATAGGTACATCATCCTCTAATATTAATCATTAACCATCATTAACCATCCATATTACCCTCTGGTTATGTCAAAATAGCTATGGAAAATTGCCATGGAAAATTGCATGATGTACCTATTAAGACCGGCGATTTTCCACTGCAAACTGTCAAATTACAAGATGGTAGAGTTCTCTTCTTAGCTTTGCAGAGGAAACCAAAATCATGGGGATTCACTGACTAATGATGACTAATGAGGTGAAGATGAACAGTCTTTCGGCGTATTTTTGAATGGAGCTGTTAACAACCCACCCCCCTCCTAGGTGGTCCAAAGGGACCCCGCGAATCACATGTTGGTTTCGGCAACAAGCTACCACTATTCTTCGTCACCTGACTAGTGGATTTGGCAAAAAAATCCCTATGATATCTGTGCCCAGGAACCAACATGCGTACCCTTTGGTTATTTAACATAGCCATGGAAAGATCCACCATGCTATTAATAGGTAAACCATCGAACTAAATGGGCCATGGCTTCCATGGCTATGTTAGTCATAACCAGATGGTTCGAAGTATATCATTACCCCTCTGGTATACATATACCAAGAACATGAGAAAACTATATCACCATGAGAAAAAGAGGCAAATCAAATCACAAATGGCCAATTTCAATAGCTATATTACGTGTATTGGTTTACCAGAGGCTATGTGTTTTTTTTCCCGGACATGATCCTCGCAGGATCATCCAAAAAAAAATGCAGTTCGAAAAGGTGAACCCTGGATGAATAAATCCCGTACCAAACGGCTGTTTCAAAAAGGGAGGGTACCATCAAAAAGTATCAGATGAAATGACTAGAATGGAGGAATACCCATGGAATACCCCCCCCTTATTTTGATAAACCATGGTATCCATGGTTGATTTTCGGGTTTGACATTACTAAGCTTTATTGGACCCATCCTAAGCTCGTCGTTGAGATCTCACTGCTCAGGATCATCTGAGTTGGTCGAACAAATGCGCTCGACAAGCTGAATCCCAAGACAGGTTAACCCCCCAAGATCAGCCACAAATATGCAATCCTGCGTTTTTCAATGGCTCATCTCTATTGTGAATCCATAGGAACTTGAAAATCTACCAATGGACATCCACCAATTTGTCGATGATCTTTACATAGCAAAGCCTCCATACAAACTAAATGGGCCATGTTCAATAGCTATTTTGACATCACCAGAGGATAGATATCCCATATCCATCCATAATATCCCATATCCATCCATATCCCCATGATTTCTATCATAATATCAACTTTTACTGACAACTACCATCCCACTCTTAGCCATTAAAAACCTTCATCATCCCAAGGTTGTGCAGAGCTCGGATGATCATGATCATCCCGTGGAGTGTAACTGCTTAGCAGCTTAGCACAGATCATATCATTAGCTTTCCCGGCCTGGTAAACGTTAACAAAAAACGGATGGGAAAGATCCACCATGCTATGAAAATGGGTAAATCCATGTAAATCCGCTATTTCGACTGGGCCATTGTCAATAGCAAACTGTAAACGTTTACCAGAGGGTATATATTATAATAACTGGTTGGTGGTTGAGCCCTACCCCTCTGAAAAATGATGGACTTCGTCAATTATCATGAACAAAATCCCAACTGAATGGAAAGTCATGGAAAGTCATAATCCATTCCATGGTTCCAGTCACCACCAACCAGGCTTAATCCCCATGAAATCCCCATTTTCCTATGGTTTTCCCATGTTCCAAACATGTCCAAACCAAGCAGATCAATCAGCAACCGCAAAACGCCATGGAATCTGCCTCAATTTCGCTTCGAGGGATCCTCCAAGTGGAACCACTGGCCATGTAACAGGAACCGATGAAAAATTGGAGGTACCGATTCCTACCATCTATTTTGGGCCTTTTATAATTTTAGGCCTACCATCTGGTTATTTAACATAGCCATGGAAAGATCCACCATGCTATTAAGAACGGTAAACCATCTATTTCTATGGGCCATCTATACCATGGCTATGTAATAAATAACCGGAGGGTAAATTTCAGGGAATATCCCCAGAAAATATATATGGCCTTGATTCGGATCCTGGAGATCTCCCTCGATGAAAGTTCCTCGATCCGATGCCAAGCGGCTGAAGCTCGATGGAAGGAGTCCACAAACTCACTCGAAGCCAAGGTGTCAGCGGATTCTCCGGATCTTGGGAGGGTACCCTCTGGTAAACGTTTACAGTTTGCTATTGAAAATGGTGATTTATAGTGGATTTTCCCATTAAAAATGGTGATTTTCCATCGTTTTTTGTATGTTTACCAGAGGGTACCCTCCCAAAAAATCCAGGCCAGCGTCCCGATCATCCTCTGGGAGATAAAAAAGCGTCCCGAAGGCGAGCCAGCGAAGTTTTTTGTTGCTTTCTTTCAGAATGTATATCATGGTAAATATGGAGTTGGATGGGTTTATATGTGTATATATATATCAACTTAGAATATCTTTGAATTGGAGGGGTACCACTGCCAGTAGGTGTTGTTCTATTTATCTGGGTACAGCTCAAAAATACGCATATCATGGATATTCATGGACCCTATGGTAAAGATACAGAAAAGCCCCAACTGCTTATCGAGAATCAGAGAGAAGGTACCTTTGTAAATGGGAAACTAACATAAACTAACTACCCTCTGGTAAACTAACATAACTATGGAAAATCACCATGCTTTTAATGGGAAAACCTACTATTTCAACTGGGCCATTTTCCATGGCTATTTTGACATAACCAGAGGGTAAGTTTATTCCAGGATGGTCAAATGCTCCGTGCGGCGAGGCACAAAAATCCCTGGATATGTCACTGGGCTATGTGGAAAAGTCCATGGTTATCCCATCTATGAAGGGCCTATAACTATGTCTGGTTGGTGGTTTGAACCTACCCGTCTGAAATATGAGTTCGTCAGTTCGGATGATTACATTCCCAACTGAATGCAAAAATAAAAAATGTTCCAAGCCACCAACCAGATGATCATTAACATTAACCAGTTACTAAGCAGATATAGGTGTGTTGAAAATAGGATATATTATGATATATTCAATTCAAATGGCAATTTTGGTGGGGTAATTCGAATAATCCATTGGGGGGTACCATATTTTCAGTCAAACCCATATTATGCAAGGTTCGTTCATTTCCAACCTTAGATATGAATTTTATAGACACTGAAAAAATGGATGAGCATCTTACAATATCTTGCAATGTTTTTCTCGCGGTCCTTCCCTATTCCCTATGGGGATGAAATGTTGCCCTCATGACAAAACAAAGGATGTTATCTGATGTTATAGTACCCTCCAGTAAATTAACAGTTCGACCCTGCCATTCATCGGGGTTGAAAGATGAGTGAATCCACTAAAATGTCGGTGATTTTCAGGGTCGAACTGTTAATTTACCAGAGGGTATATTACACTTTCATAGAACAACACACAGCTAGGGTTAACAACCCAAAGAGCCCGCAGCACGATTTTCATTCTGTTTCTATATTTTCTATCCTGTTGGGGGGTTAGAAAAGGTTACCCGTGGTCACCCGATACCACCAAGCTAAAAATTCAAACATCAGCATGGTCACCCTTCATCCAATACACCCGGAACCTGCCTCAAAAAACACCCGAAACACTGCGACAGGAGGACCCTCTTGAATTGTTCTGCATTGCATTATTTTTCACAAGCAAAAAAGTGGGGTAAGAAATGATACCAGTCCCCAATAAAACACATGTCCTTATACCATGGTGAATCTTAGATACCTGTCAATTTTTATTGTTTTTTCTCGTTATATAATTAGTACATTTTACCATTGATAGCAAAAGATTAAAGTACTACAGTTAAGTATCTAACCAATCGGTTGACCCAGATACAATGCTTGCAAACCAATGCCAGCAAATCGCGCACAGCTTTTTGGGCTCGAAGGCCTTATGAGCCCTTCAGCGATTCGCATCGATTGAAGCGCTGGCTAGCTGCAAATCGATGTTTTGGTGTCAATTGAAAACCCCTTCATATTGCTTGAGGGTTGGGCGCAGGTTGCCAGCACACGATATGTTGAAAGGATTTGAAAAGATTTTGTCTCGGATTGTTTCGGGATGTTTCGGCTTCATCCCACTTGTTCATGGTGGCCCAGACCCAAATGATGGTCGTTGCGTGAAATATTCCAGTTGCAAATTCCAGTTGGGATCACATCTATTTTCCAATTCTGGATCCTAACGTCAGGGATCATTCCATTTTTTGATTTGGGGATGGGTCAAAACCCTGGTACCTAGTGAACCCCAAAATAACTGGGATTTCTGGATGTTCATCCCACTAAAAATGTATCTATAGGTATTGACCCATACCCATTTGAATGATTTTGAATGGTGCAACCAAGCCAACTGTCCAACAATTTTGTTGATGTCCAACTCTGCATTCCATTTTTTGTTTGATTTTGAATCTCGTTTTTTTGCAACCCAACCCTGTCGTCGTGCCTGGAAAATGCAGTCAGGGGTCGCCCAAAATGTTCAGAAAGTGCTGCCACTGTTTGAAGGGTCTCGGGTCGACCATGCCACTCAGTAGGGTCTGATCTTGGGGTAAGTTTGATGGTTATCACTGTATCAATGGATTGGTCTACGGGAAATTTTACAGGAAAACCCTATATTTAATGGTAAAAACCATGGTTTCCTGTAAAATTTCCCTTAAACCAATCCATTGACTGTAGGACTTTAGCCGCCGCGAAGTGGAAAATAAGCGCCATAACTATGGTGATATAACATTATAAAACCATTTACTAGTGGAATTGCACCCTCAAGTATGTGCTTGGCGGCCACAGTTGTGGTCTTTCAACTTTCAGTGAAAGTTGAGCACAAAGATGATTGCTACATTTGCAACTAACATCAAGCAACAGTATCAAAGAGTCATAGTTCCTACGGTTGAGCGGCTACAATGTGGGGCCCCCAAACGATAGCTAAGTTGTTTATAACTCCAATAACTATAGTTTATGATACATATACCTATAGTTTTCATGGGGTTTATAAACCAACTTAGCTATCTAGGGGGGAAAACATTCTCATCACCCTTCTGGCCGGAAAAAACTCACAATCCGCTTCCTTCGAATGCAAGCAAGGAGTATGGATAAAACATATGTAGATATATTATATACATATTATATATATATACGTATGTATAATATATACATATATGTATATAGGTGAAAGACATATGTGTATATATATATATACATACTATATATATATACTCTGTATATATATACTGTGTATATATATATTATGGATCTATATATATAGATATTGATAAATTATGATAAATCAAGCACCAGAAAAGTTCGGCCAAAAATGGGATGATTTCCCTATCCACTCGCTTCTGAAACGTACCGTCGCGGTGCGTCACGATGTCAGATACGCCATGATGTGCATCCCAGTTTGTTAGTGGTGCATGGTCCATATACGCAACAACATGTAAATATATAACTAAACTACATATATATAATATATTATAATATGATATGTGTATTATCATCCTGAAGTAGATAGAATGTATAATTTTCGATATTCCCATTTTTTTGTGAGGATTTTTGGAACTGTCCATATTCCATCTACTCCAAGATCTCACTATACCCGGAAAACGTACCAAAAAAGATGTGGAAAACCCCACGGTTCGCTCAGGGAAATCATCTACAAGGTGGTGCCCCCCCAGTTATGAGTTATAACCCCCATTAAGTATAGGTATATCTACCATAAACCCTAGTGAAATTGGGGTCATGTTCACCAACTTAGCGATTCCGAACTGGGGCACCACCTTGTACAAATGGTGGGGGTTCCACATCTTTTTGGTATGTTTACATGAGTCAAATACTTTACATACCTGAGTTTAAGGTAGTGACGTCGCGACGGGAGGTCGCTAATGTTTGTCGCTTGAAGTCATGTTAAGTCACGTTCAATCCCAAGTTTCCTCGGTTAACCATGATATTTTCATTTTTCTATATCCCCAAGAAAATCCCAATTCTATATCCCCTCTCTATATCCCAATGTTTCCGCAATTTACCCGCTTGTTTCCCTCAATGTTCCTTAATTGGGGATGGGTCAAAACCAATGATTACATATATGATTACCATATTTGGGGGAATAAACATAAATTTCCAGTAGCTACTTCAGCACTTCAGCACCTGGCTGGGTGTTGACTCATAGCCGATGTCATGGTATCGTGGTATCCTCTGGCGTGGTCACCCTTCGCTTGGTCTCTCAGACCTCTCTATGCGACCCTGTTTCAGACACGGTCCAGCACCAAAGAGTTCGGGCAAAAAGGTGGCGTTCAAACTTCAAACGGAGCTTTTTCATAAATAAACCAGCCATATGGGTTGATGGTACAAGCCATCTTAATATGGGGATGGGTCAAAACCTTATTGTACCCCTAGTGAACATCAAAATAGCTGGGATTTATGGATGTTCATCCCACTAAAAATGTATCTATAGGTATTGACCCATACCCATATATTTTAATGGCTTCTAATTGGGGATGGTTTATGGATTCTGTAAATGGCATTGCCTATAGCAAAAGAGTAAACCTCTTATTTCGAGAAAAAAAAACAAGACTTAAATGTCTGTGTTTGATATTTCTAGTGGTGAGTTTATACATGGTACATGGATGATCTAAGTACCAGCAAGGAGACCCATGGTTGATGGGATTGTTTATTGGGCCACATGATAGCTGTAACCCCCAAGAAGACAGGTACTTCCAGTCTTTTTAGTAGAACCTACTTCTCTATCCGTTGTGGTTTTATGATTCATGTGCAAATGTTATTCGAAAACAGTGCTCTTGTTGCTGAATATGAGCAAAACTCCCAGGAACATCCACTGTCATATGCATATTGTATATGATATACGCAAACATGATGTGAAACATGAAATGTGTTACCCTCCAGTAAATTAACAGTTCGACCCTGCCATTCATCGGGCTTGGAAGACTAGTTGCCATTAAAAATGGGTGATTTTCAGGGTCGAACTGTTAATTGACCAGGGGGTAGATGAAAAATCCCCGAGAAGAGTTAACCAGTACTGGATTAATCCTACTTATCCCTGATCACTGATAACCCTTAACATCCCTTAGCCATTAATAGTTAGAAGTACCACAAACCAGCTACAAATCCCCAAGCAGAAAGAAAAGTGTGAAACCAGAATGGTCTCACGGTGATGGGTTTCCACCACTCAAACCCAGGGATGTTTCGGATTTCGGCATCTAATATCGAAAATGCAAGCTGATGTACCACTTCTTTTACCATGCTTTTCATAAGGGTTAACAAAGGTTAATAATGGTGATCAATGATCATTAATGGTGATTAATCATTGCTAATCTTAGATACCCTGAAAAAAAAAAAAAAACTAGATGGTGAACATAGATATTCCCATTGATACCAAAAGACGATTCGTATGGCTTAGTTTGTACCCATCCAGTTGGTTAACCTAGTAAACTCAAGAAAAACCTAAGGAGATCCACTGACTGTTAAGAGCATCATCTTCCCTTTGAGATTTCCAGTAGTCGAGCGCGCAGCCACCTTGAGAAGTTTCGCAAAATCATGGCGCTTCGGATGGCGTGCCGTGTACGGAACATGTCCCAGAAAAAAAAACACAACGGAACATCAGCGGCAAAAAATGTTGAAAAAAACCATGAAGATGTTCCGAATCATGTTGGTTTCAACGGCCATTTCAGGTACCAATTGAACTACCTATGGCATTTTTGTCAGGCCTATGATTCAGGGCCTCGGGGGATACGCCCCCAGTTCATCTGGCTAAAATGGTGGATCTTTGGGGAGTCCCAAAAAATATCCCCAAGGATCCCATAACAAAAGCAGAATTTCCAATGGTTCAATCATGTTTTTCATATTTTTTCATCACATTTGGGGGTGTCCAAAGTCATGGGGATACCCGGATACCCAAAGTCATGGATGGTCTATTTCATGGCTTTTATCCGAAAATATTCCATGGATGATGAGTCCTGGAGTCCTGGGGTACCCCCATGACAAAACGGAAATCTCCAGTTGTCTATCTTCACAGCCACAACACCAGCCACTGCACAGATTGCACAGTTACTTCGATGGAAAAAAAAAAACCTCAATGACCTGATGTACAACCTCTAGGAGTTGGTTATTTTTCGATCATTGATTGGTGCCCCATTGGTTAAAGGGATGCATTGGTTGGGCGTTAATTGACTTTAATTGGTTCATTGGATTTCTGAATGATTACCCGGCCTGGTCAACGTTTACAAAAAAACGGATGGGAAAATCACCATATTATTTTCATCTGCGTTGTTTCCATCATCTTTTTCATCATAGATGCAGATAGATCACGGCCTAGAGTTTTACAATAAATGAATAAAGTAACATCTGTGTTCATGTGACTTTGATAGTTTGAGGCATCTTAGCTTCTAGCTAGTCCCATGTGCTTCTAGCAAAGATAGAAGAGGAAAACTTAGCAAGATGGTAGCCTTCAAGCCCTGAAACAAGAAGATATTTGATATGTGTATTTGTTGTCCTAAGAAATCTTAGAAAAAGGTGGTCACACCTGATGAAGCAGTAGTGTGTCAGGAAACAATCAACTGCAAGGACCTGAAAGCAAATCAATCAAAACTGGGAAAAAAACAGTTGGGGAGAAATATACTGAAAATATACTGCAATACAAAAGATTTTTGCCATGAAATATTGGATTGAGCCATTGAATAGAGACAATTGGAATTCAATTTTGGTTGCGCCATACTCAAACAGCGTAGTGTTTGCTTCTATAGAAAGCATGTCTTTTTTAAGCAAGCGTGAACAGCAGGAAACCACTGAAATCCCTGCATCATAAAGAGATATGGAGAGATATGGTATGTTTTGCTATCGGATAAGCATGCTGTTCTCTTGAAATATGTAAATATGTATGGTGTGTTCTAAGCATAGATTAAAAACGCCGTGTTTAAGGACAACAGCATGCTTTTCATGGAAAATATGTGTTTAATGAGGTGGTTTAAGACATGTTGCATCTTCGACAAAGATGCTATCTCTTCAAAATAAACTTGGATTTCTTAAAACAAATGTTCCACATTTGAAAGGGGTTCACTCTTTTCCTAAGCAATCCTTCATTTCTATATACATCAAATGAAAAGTGCGCTGGTTGAGAAAAGTAATATGCATAAAACATATATATATATATATATAAGAGACTGTCTGTGTATTTACATATGTATATATATATATATATGTTACTTTTGTATGCTATACTTAAACGATATACTTAAATATATATATATACTTGCCTAAAAAATATATGATTAGTTGAAAAAGTATCAAAATAAAGGGCATTGCATTTTTGAAGGCTATACTTGTTTTAGGCATATTGCGCCTCTTAAATGTACAGTTTGCTGACGAGAAGGTCGCACGTTCTGCAAGGAATATATATATATATATGACCTTATCGAGAGGAAACCAATAGCAATAAAAAAATGCACAATTCAAAAGGAGTATGAATCAAGAAGGGACCAAAAAGGCAAAGAAACAACCTCCACAACAACAGAAAAGGAGGTGACTGACACTGGCCAAGACCCAAAAACCCTGGAAAAACAAAAACACACTATTTCTAGACTCTTGGGGGGGGCTCCCAGCCAAGCTGGGAATTGTTTTTTTTGTTTTTCGAATGTGTTTGTGTTTTTTTGTTTTTCTAAGATCCCCCAGGTGTTTGGCAGCTGCGTCTATTCAAATCCATTAGAACCAATGAAATTTTCAGTGCAGTGCATTAGCTCCTACCCCCTGGTAAATCAACAGTTCGACCCTGAAAATCACCAAGTTTTAATGGAAACTAGTCTTCCAACCCCTATATGCCAGGGTCGAACTGTTAATTTACTAGAGGGTAAATCATTGCGTTGTCAAATACTCTGGTGGCCTTCACAGAACCTCCCAGAAACGCACGTTGATCACTTTGACAGTCGACAGTCGAGTCACAACTTGGGGTCGTTTTTTCAGTTCACTCGCACAAGTGGTGGCAGTGGGTCACGTCGAGACGTAATAACATGCAAATGTGCAGAAATATTACCATCTGGTATTTAACATAGCCATGGAAAATCCCTTATAAATGGAGGTTTCTAGCTGGGAAAATCATCCATAAATGGGCCATTGCTTCCATGGCTATGTTAAATAACGTACCCTCTGCTCATTTGTTGCATCGCTATGGAAAATGATCATTTATCGATGATTTACCTGCTAAACAGGGTGATGTTCCAAGTCGCTATGCTAAATTACCAAAATTACCAGAAGCCTTTCATGGATTTTGTTTGTCCATCACGAAGCTTGCGAGACATGTTCCATGTTGGCGCCTATGGATTGACGAAGAAAAATCACTGAAAAGTGTCGTTTGACCTCGATGGAAGCCACAAGAGATATAAACCATGCCACCTTCGTTGGCCATGCGTTAAGTGAAGTGGGTTTTTTGATCCAGTTTTCTAGCCATTGACATGGCTATGGAATATAGAATCCAGTATTTAATATTATCTAATCAATATTAATCAATTGTATACCTCCATGGATGAGATTCATTCATTTCTATCCCCATTTTGTCATTTTGCGGACTTGCCATGGCGATACGTCTTCGATACCTCCTTTGTTTGGGGCCGAAGCCCTGGTTTTGTCAAGCACCGATAATCATCAACCAACCAGTGGGGCTTTCAACAATCTGGGTACCCTCTGGTAATGACTAACATAGCTATTGAAAATGGCCCAGTCGAAATAGTGAGTTTTCCCATAAACAATGGTGATTTTCCATAGTTATGTAACAGTTTACCAGAGGGTAAATGAGAATCTTTCACTCACCTGAATAGTTCGGCCATACTTTCGGGGATGATTTCCCTAAACTAAACCATGATGAACCAGGGCTCGGGAGAACAGGCGACCCGGTCGTGGTAAACTGCCAAACCACCTTGCAGTTCACCAAGCCAAAAACATCTGGTTTGTGGAGCCCGGCGATCTCCACAGCTATGCTTTGAAAAGGATCAAAATGACATGCTATGTGAGCATCAATTGTGTTTATACCATTTTATACCTGTGAAAACATCAACTGGTTGGTGGTATACCTACCCCTCTGAACAATATTAGTCAATGGGAAGGATTGTCCCATATATTATGGAAAATAAAAAATGTTCCAAACCATCAACCAGTCAAGAGTAGCCTTCCAGAAATGCATTTCTATCCAAACTATGGCTAAGAGCTTTTCCAATTGAAAGGGTTGAATCATCATCAATTTGGCACACAGGTTGACAAATAAATAGTTTAGCGAAAGTCATCAGTGGGTGATCAAAGCCTTCAACAGCCAAGAACCTCCCCAAGATCTTTGTCTTCCATTAAATCAATGGCCAGTTCAGGAACTAAATTGGAGGTACCGATTCCATATATATATATATAAGGCCTAAATTTCAGGGAATATCCCCACAATTCATATAGGCCAAAAATATGGTACCTTTACGTACCTCCATCTGTTGGATCCTGAAATTCCCTCTGATTAAACCTAATCCCCAAAAAAAAACGCATCGCCAGGAGGCTTTCAGTGCGTTTCTCCTCCACTTACATGATGCCGCGTCCAACCAAAGCCATCAACACACCTGCCGCTGTGAGCCCCCGGTTGGTCCCTCCATTTGGAAAGGAGGCTTGGTAGTGCTTGGTGGTTTGGGCAAGTCCCCTAGAAATTGGTGATGTTACAGTTGAAAACTAGTGGGATAAATGGCAAAAAGAATGGTAAAGGTATCTACTCCCCAGAAAACCAAAATCTCCTTGTGTGGCTATTATCCACCTAATTGT